>Ga0206130_10002252_pt1 | contig 26958 bp, 6 predicted proteins | sample Helgoland_Spring_9_FD_148637 | JGI IMG/M metagenome (GOLD analysis project Ga0206130, IMG submission 148637) | Pelagic subsurface seawater microbial communities from Kabeltonne, Helgoland, North Sea - Helgoland_Spring_Bloom_20160512_1 | ecosystem: Environmental > Aquatic > Marine > Epipelagic ...
CCGCCACTGGAAGCGGAGACACCTCGATCACCGCAGTGACCGTGTCGCTGCAGCCGCCAATGGAGACGGCATGGACCACCTCAACGGTGCCGGCAGCAGTGGTCAGCGAGGAAGGGTAGGCCGAACCCGAAACGGTCATCGGCGTGCCATTGGCCGTCCACACTCCAAGGCCCGACATCTCAGCATCCACCTCGAGCAAGGTGCCTGCGCAGGTTTGGGAGGGCAAGACGAAGGCGGCATCAGCTGCGGCAAAGACCGCCACGGAGTCGACAGCGGTCGAGGTGCAGCCATCGGGTGTGGTGGCCGTGAGGGTTGCGATGTAGGTGCCGGGTGCCGGAGACGGCAAGACCACAGAAGGGGCGTCGCCTAATGTCGGTGGGCCGCTGCCGCTGTCCAGCGACCAGTCCAAGGTCAGCGGGGTGCCCCCATCGACCACCGTGGCGCTGGCAAAGTCCGCATCGGGGCCCGCACAAAAGTCCGAGGGCGCTGTGATCGCTGCCGTGGGTTGGGCGAACACCGCCACCGTTTCGGTATGCTCAGACGTACAGGTGATCCCGGGATGGGCCAACGCCAAGCTCAAGGCGGCCGTCTGGGGACCGAATGTGGCCGAGAAGGCTGGAGGAAGGACCGACGGGATGCCGGAAGAGGTGTTGGGTACTGTGAGTGGAGCGCCGTTCCACAGCCAGGTCGCCGAGGCGGCCGGATACCCCGCAGGGTCGGACAGGTCGAGCGGGACGGAATCGCCGGCGCAGACTGGCTCTAAGGCGAAGGCTGCATCAGGGCGCTCCCCCACAAAGAGGTTGGCCGTCAGGGAGTCGCTGCAGCCCGCCGCTGTTGTGACCGTAAGGGCCATGCCGTAGTCGCCCGGCCCGGGCACGCCAAAGTTGTACAGCACACCTGAAGAGGGCGCGGGGCCGGCAAAAAGCGGCGCCCACGTCCTGGTCAGTGGGGAGACGGTCGGGTTTACGCTGTTGTCGCTCCAGACTACGGCGTCGCCGGCACAGGCCAACTCGGGGCCTGCAAAGCCCGCCACTGGAAGCGGAGACACCTCGATCACCGCAGTGACCGTGTCGCTGCAGCCGCCAATGGAGACGGCATGGACCACCTCAACGGTGCCGGCAGCAGCAGTCAGCAAAGAAGGGTAGGTCGAACCCGAAACGGTCATCGTCGTGCCATTGGCCGTCCACAGGTGGCTCGCTGTGCCACCAGTGGGCCATGTTGTGGATACCTCTACCTCTTCTCCGGCGCACACAGTGGCGGGCCACTCAAAATCGGCACTGGGCATGGTCACGATGTCAAAGTCCACCGAATATGTCGCGGCACATCCTTGATCGGAGACCGCCATGAGACTGAGGTCATATGCCCCAACTGGAGGACCAATGAGGGAGAGAGAATCACCGCCGGACTGCGTCAAACTCATGGCGCCATCCAACACCCATTGGCTGGAAGCCACGCTCCCAGGAAAAGGAACGGAAGCCACACCCCACCACGCCACATCCTCACCTTCGCAGGCAAAATCCGGCCCCATAATGGCCATTGTAGGCAACGAATACACCATGGCATACTGAGACTCCGTCGCTGCACAGGTGATCCCTTCGGGGTAGACGGTGACCAGATCAAGGGTGATTTGGGGAAGACCACTTCCGCCTGTCACTGAGGTGCCCAAGTGCCCCCCCTCATCGGTGAGCGCGCCGCCGCCGACCACACTCCATGAAGCGGTTGTCAAGGGGTGGGCATATCCAACGGAATCATTGAGCGCAAATGGCAAGACCTCTCCAGCACACACGTTGTCCAGCGAAAACCCTGCATCGGGCGCCTGGAACACTTCGAAGGTGGCCGCAGCATGGTCCGCGCATCCATTCTCGTCGGTCACCGTGGCCTCGAGGGTATAGGCCCCCGGAGGTTGCGTGCCCAAAATGGGTTCCGCCCAAGTCACTTGGGACAGGGTGTCACCATTGTCCGCGCTGAGCAACCAGCTCCACCCCAGGCCATCTCCCGTTGCGGGTGCTTCCCATAAAACAGGCGCATTGGAGCAGACATCTGGAACCGACAAGTCCACACTTGGTGGAACCACCACCTCAATGGTGTCCCTCCATTCGAAATGGCACAACCCCACAATAGGTGGAGGAGCCACCGTGGTGGCCTGAAACAATATTTCTTGCTGTCCAGTGTCGGGTGCGGCATCGACATAGACCGTCCCCAACTGACCTGAGCCCACCCCGTTCAACAACCAGTTGAAACTCGTTCCGGGAGGGACAGGACTAAGGGCGGTGGCTTCAAGGGTCAGGGGCAATCCGGCACACAAGGTGGGGTCGACGCCAGAAAGTGGGTCCAGCAGGTTAGACCCAATGGCAAAATCGAGCCCGGGTTCCACTGTGATGAATACGGCCGTATCGGCGGAGCAACCAAAGGCATCAACCGCGGTGAACACGTAGCCAAAAGACCCTGCTTCGGTAGGTTCTACCACAATGCTGGAACAGCCACCAATTTCTGCCATATCGAAGCCCCAAGGCTCCATTGGGGACCAATACATGCTGTCACATCCGCTGCCCACCGCTGCTTCAAAAACGGTTTGCTGGGGGGTGATGTCTGGTGCAAAATCGACAGACCATCCAAACAGAAACCCGTTGTCTCCCTCTTGGGTATCCAAAATATTCATCGTCCATGTCCCATTGATTGGACAGCCCACGAGCTGAGACCAATCTCCGGTTGCCGCATAGGTGCCAGCTGGCAGCGGCGAAGTAGACGAGGCACAGCCCGAAGTGGGGCTGGGCAACAGGGCCAGCGCTGCCGACTGCCAATCTTCGGAAGCACCAGGTGACCAACTGTAATCGTAACCGATGCCCGGATCAGGTGGGTTGTCCCCGGTGACGGGAATGCCCGCGTCGACACAGCCGCCAAAGCCACCCGGCCAGCCTTGCAACATCATGCTGCTCCCATTGGGACACTCGAGCTCAATGGCCAGATCCAAAATGAAGGAATGCTCGAGGTTGACCAATACACCGCTGATGTCCTCAACGCCCGATACGCTTTGCCCAAAGGGAAAGCCGCTGAAGGTGATTTCCGAGGAAAATGCCTGACCGACCGAATCGGGAATCATGACCCCCGCGCCAAAGGAGGCCACGGGCTGACTGGCCACGGACTGGGTGGTCACCCCATCGGGGCCCAAGGCCAAAACTGCCGCGCCACCCGCGCACACATGCGGACCCAAAGACGGGACATCAATGCTGATCGGTGCAGCGACATGAACGGCCCACCCCAAACTATTGACGCTGCTGCAACCCGCACTGTCGACCAAGGTCAACTGAACGGGATAAACACCCGGATCGGAATAAGCATGCGCCACCACGCTGCCTGCGTTGGAGAGGGTGCCATCGCCAAAGTCCCATGCCCATGTGCTTCCCTCCAAGCCCGCAGCAGAGACACTTCCACTGGCGTCAAAGGCGAGCACTGCACCAAGACAAGCTTCTACCGGGGAGTCTTGCAATGTGCCTGCCATGTTTACCGTCGCCGACACCACCGGACGGTTACATGGTGCGCTGCAGCTCACCAACGCCGCCCAATTGCTCCCTCCTTCGGCCCCAGGCGAAAACCGCCAGGTCAGGCAGCCCGAAGGATTGGTCACCGCATCCCCATTGCCCATGTCGTTGCCCAGCAAAGTGTCATTTGCAAAAGCATAGGTCGGAGCACCCGTCGCATCTGGTCCTTCCCAGAGAAACAGGGTATCCCCTTCTGCCAAAGAGAAGGTGCTGAATGAGAACGTGAGCTCGCCGCCAGGTGTTTCCGGACAAAAGGTGGTGGTCAAATCCCCTGAAGAGGAGGCATCATGAAGTGCCCCGCCGTCGTCCAGGAAATAAAATCCACAGGCCGTGACAGAAACCTCTTCTCCCATCAAGTACTGTTGCGACAAGCCACGCAAAGGCATGCCCACCAACACGGCGAAGCCAAAAGCCGCAGCCACCCCTCGAGAAAGGCGGTGACTGAACACAAAGTATGTCGTGGGCAGGCGCACGCATTAATTTACGATTTATCTATGTTATTTGCTAATTCATCGAGATTTTCAAGCTTTCTGTACGCAAAAAGACCCGCCGAAGCGGGTCTTTTTAGCACAGGTTTCGCGGTAAGGAATTAGAACCGGTCGAGGTTCATCACCTTGTCCCAAGCCGCGACGAAATCACCCACAAAACGGGCTTCTCCATCACCGGAACCGTACACCTCGGCAATGGCGCGGAGTTCGGTATTTGAACCAAAAATCAAGTCCACCCGGGTTCCGACCCACTTGGTCTCCCCCGTGACGCGATCCTTGCCGGCAAAGGCGTGTTCTCCGCTGTCGAGTGGGGTCCACTCTGTCTCAAGGTCGAGCAGGTTCACAAAGTAGTCGTTGGTTAAGGCACCTGCTCGGTCTGTAAAGACACCGTGCTTGGAGCCGTCCCAATTGGCTCCCATGGCGCGCATACCGCCGACCAGGACCGTCATCTCAGGTGCGTTCAACGTCATAAGTTGCGCCTTGTCAATGAGGATTTCCTCCGCAGTAACATTGGCCCGTGAGCCGTTGAAATAGTTGCGGAAACCGTCGGCCTGTGGCTCGAGCACAGCAAAGCTCTCGACATCCGTCATCTCAGCGGTCGCATCGGTACGTCCTGGTGCAAAGGGTACGCTGACGTGATGACCGGCAGCTTTTGCAGCGGCTTCCACCGCAGCGCATCCACCGAGAACAATCATGTCGGCCATGGAGATTTGCTTCCCTCCGTTTGATGCGGCATTGAAGCCGTCACGCACTCCGGAAAGGGCGTCGAGCACCTTGTTCAATTGCACGGGGTTGTTGGACTCCCAGTACTTCTGTGGGGCCAAACAGATGCGGGCGCCATTGGCTCCGCCGCGCTTGTCGCTGCCGCGGAAGGTCGAGGCAGAGGCCCAAGCCACTGCAGCGAGTTCTGCGACAGAGCAGCCCGTGGCCATGATGTCCGCCTTCAGCTTGTCGGCGTCAGCACCGTCAATCAGAGCATGGTCCACAGCGGGAACTGGATCCTGCCAGATCAATACCTCTGCAGGCACCTCTGCACCGAGGTAGCGCTCAACAGGTCCCATATCGCGATGGGTCAATTTGTACCAGGCGCGGGCAAAAGCATCGGCGAATTGATCGGGATTCTCGTAGAACCTGCGAGAAATCTTTTCGTAAGCCGGATCCACGCGCATGCTGAGGTCTGTGGTCAACATGGTGGGTTGGTGACGCTTTCCTTCGTGGTGCGCATCCGGCACCAAATCTGCCGCTGCACCGCCTTTGGGAACCCATTGGGTGGCCCCTGCCGGGCTCTTGCTCATCTCCCACTCAAAACCAAAGAGGTTTTCGAAGTAGTTGTTGCTCCATTGCGTGGGCGTAGAGGTCCAGATGCCCTCCAATCCACTGGTGATGGTGTCGGGTCCTGCTCCAGTTCCAAAGGTGTTCTTCCACCCTGTGCCTTGCTCGGCGATGGCGGCTCCAGCAGGCTCGGCCCCAACGTACTCGCCGGGGTCGGCTGCACCGTGGGTCTTGCCAAAGGTGTGTCCCCCTGCGATCAGGGCCACGGTTTCCTCGTCGTTCATCGCCATGCGACCAAACGTCTCGCGGATGTCGCGGGCCGCAGCCATGGGATCCGGATTGCCATTTGGCCCCTCAGGGTTCACGTAAATGAGTCCCATCTGCACCGCAGCCAAGGGGTTCTCCAACTCGCGCTCTCCTTTATAGCGCTTGTCTGCCAGCCACTCCGCTTCGCTTCCCCAGTAAACATCTTCCTCGGGCTCCCAGACATCCGCCCGTCCACCGGCGAAGCCAAAGGTTTCGAAACCCATGCTCTCCAGGGCAACGTTGCCCGTCAGGATCATCAAGTCGGCCCAAGAGATCTTCCGTCCGTACTTCTGCTTGATGGGCCACAACAAACGGCGGGCTTTGTCCAGGTTGGTATTGTCTGGCCAGCTGTTCAAAGGCGCAAAGCGGAGCATACCTGCTCCAGCACCGCCCCGACCATCGCTGATGCGATACGTTCCCGCGCTGTGCCAAGCCATCCGGATGAAGAAGGGACCGTAGTGCCCCCAGTCGGCGGGCCACCATTCCTTGGAATCGGTCATAAGGTCGGTGAGGTCCTGCTTGACCGCCGCCAAATCGAGGGACTTGAATTCTTCGGCGTAATCAAACGCCTCTCCCATGGGGTCGGACATGCCAGAGTGCATGCGAAGAATACTGAGGTTGAGCTGATTGGGCCACCAATCGGTGTTTCGTGTACCGCCGCCGGCACCATGGTTCAGTTCCCCATTCATAAAGGGACACTTGGCCACATCTCCGTTCATATGATCGTTCATGTTGTGGGTTGAGTTGCGTAATCGATCCTTGCGAGGGCGCTTCTGGCCCTCCGCTCAGGGGGTACGAATTTAAAAGGTCTTTCCCTTCAAATCATGGCGATTTATGCCCCTGTAGTTGCCAATTTGTCCATGGTGAATCAGGGCATGAAAAAGCCCGACCTGTTGAGGTCGGGCTTTGATGCGGAGAGACAGGGATTCGAACCCTGGCAACGATTTCCCGTTGACAGATTAGCAATCTGCTCCATTACCACTCTGGCACCTCTCCGATGGGCTCCATTTTGAATGGACGGCAAATTTACGGAAAACTCCACTTCCTTCTGCAAGTCGAACCGCAGAAAAAGCAGAGGACGTGCGATTGAACCGCCCCGAATCAAGCACACACAAATTGTGCAGACAGAGATTGGCCCAAACTCAGGCTTCACATGGGACATTCGGTGTATATTATACACTGATAACCAAAAACCTGTGATGTCACTTTCTTCTTATTCCTGCGCCATGCGCACGGTCTTGTTGTTTTGCACGCTCTTTGTATCCGGTCTTTTTCAGGCGTCTGCCATGGAGGCTCCTTTTGCCAATTCCAGCGAGGACCCCAACATTGGAGCATGCAGCCTATTTGATGCCGGCCCGAATCGCAGTGCACTCACCTTTGAGTCGACCCCTGCACCTCTCCTAACTTCCCCATCGGACAATGCCGCTGCTCCCACCCTTGATGCCGCTGACGTAGTGAGCGTTTATGGTGCGAGTTACACCAGCGTTGCCTACAACTTCAACCCTGGATGGGGCCAATCGGGCACTGTAAACTCCGCATTTGACCCTGGCACGGGGAACACTGTGCTGGAATATGCCAACTTCAACTACCAGGGTACGGAACTCACTGCGACCAACCTCTCGTCCATGACCCATGTCCACATGGACATCTGGGTGGCCGAAGGCACAGACCGCCAGCTGAAGTTCACGCCTGTCAACAATGGCACAGGCACCAACGAGATCCTGGTGGAGGTGCCCCTCACCCCGGGGTCTTGGAACAGCGTCGACCTTGCCAAATCTGCCTTTACCGGCATGTCATGGGACAATGTCTTCCAATTGAAATTCGATGGCCAGTTCAATGGAGACGGATCGGCCAATGGTGACGGTTGGAATGTCTATTTGGACAATATCTACTTCTGGAACGATGGTTCTGGCACCACCACCGAAATCACTTATGTCGATGTGACTTTCAACGTCAACATGAGCAATGAGACGGTGTCCGTTGACGGCGTCTTTCTCGCAGGTGGCAATGACTTCGGATCACCCGGGGACAACCCCATGACCGATGCCGGAAATGACATTTGGACCATCACCAAGCAGGTGGCCTCTCCTTATACCGGCAACTACACCTTCTTGAACGGCAACTGTGGAGACTGGAGCTGCAAAGAAGACATCTCTGGACAGGATTGCGCCAGCGGCCAATACAACGACCGCATACTGAACGGCATCACCGAAAACCATGTGGTCAACACGTGCTTTGGAGAGTGTACGACAGACGGCACGTGTCCTGCTCCTCCCAGTGTCTTCCATGCTGTGACCTTCTCCGTCAATACGGACAACATCACGGTTGGACCGAACGGCATGTATGTCGGCGGCGGATTTCTGGGTGGCTCCGACGCCCATGCCTTGACGGACAACGGAAACAACAACTGGTCCGCCACCATTGACCTGGCTGAAGGCACGTCTGGAAACTGGGTCTTTTTCAACAGCCCTACTCACGGTGGGGATTGGAACACGAAAGAAAACCTGGAAGGTTTAGAATGTGCTGATGCGGCCAACTACAACGACCGCTACTTGGCTCCGCTATCAGCACCCGCCACCATAGAATATTGCTTCGGAGAATGCACGGCAGATTGCCCTGCACCCCCCACCACCGTTGACGTCACCTTCCAAGTGGACATGTCCCAATACGAGGGCTCCTTCGGAGGGGTTTTCGTAAACGGCAATTACAACAATTGGTGCGGGTCTTGCAATCCCATGACCGACAATGGCGACGGAACTTGGAGCGCAACCTTGGCTTTGGAACCCGGCACCATTCAGTACAAGTTCACCGTGGACGGATGGACTGCCCAAGAGGAGTTTTCCGGAGGAGAATCCTGTACAGTCACAGACGGTGGGTTCACCAACCGCACGGCCACCTTTGATGCGGCCACGGACCTCGGGCTCGTGTGCTTCAACAGCTGCGGCGTGTGCACCACCGACATCCTCGGTTGCATGGATTCCACTGCCGACAACTACGACCCTGCTGCCACGGCAGACGACGGCTCTTGCGGCAACGTGGAAGGGGCCTGGAACCTCACATATATGTGCGTGGGATCAGGAATGGCCAGCTGCGAATGGTGGTCCTACAACGCTCCTGGAGACCGCGGATGTTTGGAAGACGACCTCTATGTCTTCAACGGAGACGGCAGCTTCCAAAACGTCATGGGCACCCAAACTTGGACGGAAACGTGGCAAGGCGTCTCCGAAGGCTGCAACGCTCCCGTTGCGCCACATAACGGTTCGAATGCAGCCACCTATTCCCTGGCCAACGGCGAGATTACGCTGAACGGACTCGGTGCATTCTTGGGCCTGTCCAAGGTGGTGAATGGCGCTGAAATCAGCAATTCCGCCGATGCAGCATCATCGATTACCTACGCCTTGAATGGTGTGGACAACAACAACCTCACCGTGGACATTCACGTCGGCAATGGTTGGTGGAGGTTCACCTTTACCCGGGCCACGCAAGGATGCACGGACAGCACAGCGGACAACTACGTGAGCTACGTCACGACAGACGACGGCTCTTGCTCCTTCACTCCGGGCTGCACGGACGACAATGCGGTGAACTACGACAGTGCGGCCCAAACCGACGACGGTTCTTGCCTGTACGCCGTGACCTTCCAGGTGGACATGGCCAACTACGACCTCCCCGCAGGTGCGACGGTCTTTACCAACGGCGCTTACAACCAATGGTGCGGGGGCTGCAATGCCCTCTCCGACGGCGATGCCGATGGCATTTGGACGGGCACGTTCAACCTTCCCGCAGGCGATCAGGAATACAAGTTCACGGTCAACGGGTGGGATGCCCAAGAATCGTTCAATGGAAACGAGGCCTGCACCACGGCCCCGGCAGAGTTCGTGAACCGCTTGACCAACATCAGCGGACCGACCACCCTCCCGGTGGTGTGCTGGAACACGTGTGAGGCTTGTGCCGATATCACCAACCTCACCCAAGGAACGGGCCACACCAGCATCCAAGCTGCCATCGACGCCGCCTCTGCTGGCGATGTGATCGAGCTCAATGACGGCAGCTACACCATTGACACCACAGTGGACGTGAACAAGGCCCTCACGCTGCAAGGCGAAAGTGAGGCCGGTGTGATCCTCACCTGCTCTGGCAGTCTCGTGGGCGGATATGGCATCAAGGTGACGGCCAGCAGCGCGGCCCTGCAAGACTTCACCCTGAGCGGTGGAAGCACAGCCGTATTTGGCATCCATGTACAGCCCGGAACGTCCAACACCAGCATCCAAGGTGTGACCGCACACAGCTGCGTGCAGAACGGCATCTCACTGACGGGAACCAACGACACCGAGGGCCGCAATACCATCACCGACATCACGGTGCACAGCAATGGGTTGCTCGGACTCGGACTCGGCGCCTCCCAAAACGTGACGGTGAGCGACGTGACCTCTTACAGCAATGCCTTTGGTGACATCGGCATGTACATCGGCGACTACGAGGGACAACCCAACGACGACCTCATCTTCGAAGAGCCGTTGAACCTCTCCGCTGGATTTGGTGGCATTTCTTACACCATCGAGGCCAACGACCCTGCCGGATTTGAGGTTGCCGCTTCTACGGCGGATGCCACTGACGCCCTTTACAACGCGGCGGCCAACGCTTTCGTTCCCGCAGCATACAACCACAGCGTGCAGGTGCACGTGCCGGAGTCTCCATTCAATGCTGACCTCACTTCCTACGTCTTGACGCAGGATGCCGCCGCCGCCATCATTGCGGGAGCCTTGAACGTCGCTCCCAACGACAACGTCGCTGTGCGCAACCTGGAAACGGGAGCATGGGAAGTATCGGCTGGATTGAGCATTGGCGCAGCTGCTGGTCTGGCCGCCGACGGCGATGCCATCGAAGTGGCTGCTGGCACCTATGCAGAAAGCCTCACCATCGACAAGGGCCTTTCGATCGACGGAGGTGGAAGCACACTTGATGTCTCCGGTCTCGGCGTCGGCATCTCCATTGCGTCGGATGTGGACGGTGTAACCATCAGCAACTTCAATGTTGTGGGGGATGCGAGCACGTATTCTGGAATCACGGTCAATCCCGGCGCTTCCAATGTGTCCATCCTGAACAACGACATCAGCGGAATGGCCCTGTCGAATCCTGGCAACAGCTCGCCGCTGTCTTATGGCATCCTGTGCTGGGGCAATTCAGACCCCATCAACCCGCCGTCCAACATTCTGATCGACGGCAACGAGATCCATGGGGTCTCCGGCACTGCGATTTCGCTGGGGGACAACACCGAAAGCGTGACCATCTCCAACAACCACTTCCACAGCATCACTCAGGTGTTGGTCAATGGAGCCCCCTGGTCCTCAGGGGTCGTGGCGGGGACGGCCAACAACTTGGCCATTACCGGAAACAACATGGATGGCCTGGGATATGCTTCCGTCTTGACCGCCTGTACCGGTGTGACCTTGGATGTGAACCAATACAATGGCGGCACTTCCCTGATGCTGCTGGCCAGCCTTCCGAACAGCATCCTGCCGGACGCTGCGGAGTGGTGGTCGGTTGAGGCCGCTGCCATCGGCTACATCTACTACTTCAATTCTGCAGCGGCTCAGGCGGCAACCGATGCTGGGCTTCAAGCCGTTGGGATTCCAACCGTTCTGTCCTCATCCAACCCCGGATGCATGGACGCGACGGCGTGCAACTACGATGCTACTGCGCTGAACGAGGACGGCAGCTGTACCTACCCGGCACACCCGAACTTCGACTGCAACGGCGACTGCCTCAACGACGCGGACGGCGACGGCATCTGTGACGAACTCGAAGGCCTGATCCCCGAACTGGAGACGGCCTGTGGCCAAGGCACCGTTTGGGATGCCGCTTTGGGCCAGTGCATTATGGATGTAGGGTGCATCGGAGATGTGGACCTCGACGGCGCCGTGACGGCCACCGACCTGCTTTACCTGCTCGGCAACTTCGGCTCTTTCTGCCCGGGCTTCGGCCCCGCCGGCGGCGAGTAAGATTTTCGGTTTTCTTCCAACAAGAAGAGGGGCGGTTCCGCATCAGCGGGCCGCCCTTTTTTTTGTTGGGGTTTGTAATGCCATGAATGTGTGAAAACGCGATATCCCGCATCCTGAGCCCGCAATCTCGTGAGCGTTGAAATTATTATACGGTCAGCGGCGTACATTGCTTTAAGCCAATCCGCAATCCGCCTTGCATGAAGCCGCCCCTGACCGCCTTCCTGCTTCTCACCCCGTTGTTCACCGGAGCCCAGACCGCCCCGGCTTGGACGCCTACGCCCACACCAAGCTCGGGCACGATTGTCGCCCAGATCCTCGTGGACGGACTCTGGGCCCCGCCCGGCGCCACGCTGGCCGCATTCGATCCGCAAGGGCATTGCGCCGGCTCCACGACCCTCTTCGCCGAAGGCCAGGTGACCTATTCCACCCTCACGGTGTACGGCGACGATACCACCACCCCGGAGGACGAGGGCATGAACGGGACCGAACCCTTCTCGCTCCAGCTCTTCCTGCCCGCCACCGGCTCGACCCTGACGTGGTTCGGCCCCGATGGCGGCCACCAGCTTTCCGGCTGGACCAACACCAACGGCGCACCCATGCCAGGCTACGACGACCCTCAAGCGGTCCTCGCCTTCTATTCGAATTCCAACCTGACCTGTGCCTCCGACGTGGACGGCGATGGCCTCGTGGCCGTCACCGACCTGATCGCCCTTCTCGGCGACTTCGGCCTGGCCTGCCAAGACCTCAACAACTGACCTCATCATGAACCCCGTGAAGTCCCTCCTACCCCTTCTCGCATTGATTCTGCCTGCAGCCGCCATCGCCCAGACAGGCACCGGTATCGTTTTCCTCAGCGATGCCGATATCGGCTTCCCGCCGACCCCGCAGGACAGCACCTCGACCATTGAAGTGACCCTGCTCAACGACGTCGGCGCCGAACAGACGGTCAACTTCTCCGGTCTGGAGCCCCCTTTCGATGCCGACCCGAGCTCCTTCACCCTGGCCGCCAACGCCGATACTACGATCACCTTCAGCTTCACGCCCACCGGATCGGGCGAATTCGCCATCAGTGCCACGGCATCCGGCAGCGTCTTCGGTGAAGCCACCCTCAACCTCTCCGGCGAGGGAACCCTTGTGGAGTTGAGCTTGGGAGATACCATCATCGATTTTGGAACGGTTCCCATTGGCGCAGCCAGTTCTCAGGCCACTTACCTCAGCAATTCCGGCACAGGTACTGGAACAATCAACATCATTGGGGAAACCACTCAGGGGGCATTCGAGTCGTTGGACCCTGCCGTCGAGGTTTTGAACGGCATTGATTCATTTTTCGGCTTTCGCTTCAGTCCAGTCAATGCTGGCCCGGACTCCACCACAATGGAGTTTGCCACCAATGACCCTGCCAACCCCATCATTACAGTCACACTCAAAGGAACGGGAATCAGCGAGGTGAGTGGCGAGATCTGCGACCAAACCTGGACCGCCGCCAACAGCCCCTACTCTTTGGTTGGAGACGTGTTCATACCCTTCGGATGCTTCCTCCATCTGGAACCTGGAACTATCATAGAAGGAGCAAATGCCCTCATTACTTGCAGAGGGTCATTCTCGGCGTTGGGCACCTTGGACAATCCTATTTCCATTTCGTGTCTTGACTTCATCTATCAAAACTCCACAGACACTTGTCAACTGCAACACACTACCGTCGTCGAGTCTCATTCCCTTGACAACACCAATGGAACGGCAGATGACAACTTCGAACCAATATTCACTGCTTATGATGCCTACCTCTCCGAAAATCCTGCTGCGCGTTATGAAGACTTCATAGATGAATTGGCGAGCACACCGCCTATGTACAATAACGAAAATGGAAACCTGCTTGGCTATTACTTCGAGAATTTCGACGACAATAACCCCCAAGGATTTTCATTCTCTGGCACCGGCTTCTGGAACACTAACAATTCACAAATCTCATTAACCTCAAATAACAGCTCAAGTACTTGGTACAACCGTTATGTCGTGCTCCCAACATTCACCTTGAATGAGTTCGAATCTCCGGATTTCATTCAATTTTTCATCAACCTAGACGGCAACAGCAACGAGGCATATTTCGAGGTTAGCATTGACAATGGAAGCTGGACCAATGTCCTTACCACTTATGCGTCCCAAGACGGATTCAAAACCATACCCATCAATTATCCGGACGCCTCTTCAATTGCATTTCGCATCAGAAATCGATACTTCTACAATGCCAACACTCAAATTGACAACATATCCTACCACACCACCCTGAAAAGTCGTAACCTGTTTACGAAATCTGACCTACAACAATCAGGCACAGGATCGCTACAAATTTCAGACTCCCACTTTGACGGGAATCTTCGAATTGTTTGTCCTCAGACTTCTGTCCACATCGAATCATCAACACTAACCCGACAATCGTCCACCATGACCAGCGCTGCACTGGATATCATGACCTCCAACGCATCGATTGGCATTGAAGAGAGCATTATCACGGGGCACAAATTAAGCGCGCTTCAGATTCACGCAAATGAAGTATCTCTCATTAGCACCGCTTCCAACTATAGCAACAACGGTCTGTCCAACATGCGCAACGCCCTGCACATCGTGGCGGATGATTACATGAGCATTTCACATCAGGAAGATTCAATCAGTAACAATGCAGGGGGTATTCTGCTCGACAGCCCTGAAAGCTCTGCTAACTCTGATATCAGCATCATAGAATCGACAATCAAGGAGAACAATGGAACAGCCTTTTCATGCTTGTTGAACTCAACTGCCCATTTCTACGGCAACGCAATATCTGGAAACTTCAATGAGGGCATCGATGCCAACAATGGCTTCAATGCTGATATCAGTTACACCTTAATTGATGACAATGGAGGACATGGAATATCCATAGGTTCATTTGGAACGCTGGACCTCAATTACGTCCGTGTTTGTGATAGTGGAGATGATGGTATTGTCAGTGGTTCTCCGACAAGTTTGTCCCATTGCAACGTCGGCTTCAATTCCGGTGAAGCACTTCGATTGACGGGAAACAACTTCCACACGGTCGACAACAGCATCTTATGGGGGAACAACAATTTGACATACAATCAGATTGACCTGCAGGGCGGCATCCTGTCCACGAGCTACAGCCTCATCCAAGGGCTGAGCACCTATGGAGTCAGTGGAGCGGGTCAATTTTCGTTGGGCGAAGGGTTGCTGGAGATCGACCCGCTGTTGGCGGACGAGGAGATGCACCTGCAGGTGTATTCGCCGTGTGTGGATGCCGGACAGCCTTGGCAGCAGGACCAGCACATGCCCTATGGATTGGGCGGGATCCGGGCCGACATGGGGATGTACGGAGGACCGGCCAACGCGTATTGGGGTGGTGAGGCGCTGCCGGACGGGGCGAGCACGCTGTCGGGCGTGACGGACAGCCCGCAGGATCAGGGCAACACGGTGGGGTTGACGTTTACAGGGAGCTATTACGACAACAGCGAGCTGGTCAACAATGTGACGCACTACGCCTTCTGGCGGCATTACGATCCGACGGGGCAACCGGTGTCGACGCTCGATGAAGGGAACTGGGAGCTGCTCGGGACGATGCCGGCACAGAGCTTTGCAGGATACGCCTACCAGGCGCCGACCCTGGGCAATACGAACGACACGGGGCCCTTCACCAGCTGCTACACGGTGGTGGCCCATACGGACGACCCCGATACGTATTGGTATTCCAACGTTTTGTGCGGGGAGTCGGTGGACAACCTCGCGCCGATGGCGCCGGACCTCGAAGGCATCGTGCTGGAGGATGGCGGAGCACAGCTGTCGTGGGCGCCGCCCACCGAGGAGGATTACGGCTACACGATGCTGTCGAGCGATGCGGGTTTCTTCATCGAGTTTTCGACGGATACGCTGGTGGTCGATGCGACGGTGGTCGGTGGCAACACCTACACCTATACGGCCATCCACTACGATGTGAACGGCAACGCAAGCCCGCCGTCGGAGGTGACGCTGGCGGTGGCTGCGCAACGGGACGTGATCCCATTGTCGGCGGGGTGGAACCTCATCTCGCTGGACCGGACGCCATTGGACGCCGCCGTGGCGGCAGTGATGGCCGATCTGGAGCCGGGCAACCTGCTGTACGTGACGGGCTTCGATGCGGGCGCGTCGTTCTATGATCCTGCTGGACTTTCGTTCCTCAATACGCTGTCCTCCTTGGAAGACGGCTACGGGTATTGGGTCAAGGTGGCCGCGGACGATACGCTCCGCGTGGAAGGTGCCGCGCTGCCGGCGGGCACACTGCCGACGCTGGATGCCGGATGGAACCTGGTGGCCTATACGGCCGAGGGGGCGGCATCGCCCGCCACTGTGTTTGCCGACCTCCTGGCCGCCGATGAGCTGGTCTACGTCACGGGCTTTGATGGTGGGGTGTCGATCTACGATCCGGCCGGATTGCCGTTCCTGAATTCGCTGGTGGCGATGCAGAACGGATTCGGATACTGGGTCAAGACGGTCGCCGACTACGCCGGCATGGGGCCCGTCGATGACGGCGGCGTGATGGGTGATGCCGTGGGTGCGGTGCGGGCCAATCCGGCGTTCAACTTCCTGAACGGTACGAGCGATCTCGGCGACCGGCCGGGGGCCTTCGTGGACGTCATCGGCCCGGACGGGGCGGTGGTCGGCCGGATGGAAGTGCTGCCAGGCGGATTGCTGATGACCGCTGCGGTCTACGGTGACGATCCGACGACGGAAGCCTTGGAAGGGCTCTCGCCGGGCGACGTGCTGCACTTCGCGCTGGACGGCCGATTGGCGGCTGAGACGGCAGTATGGCAGGGCGACATGGGCCACCTCAAGCTGGACCTCCACTTCGATGCGGGCTCCGGAATGGCGGTGTTCCCCAACCCCGTCATGGACCAGGCGACGGTTCAATTCGAGCTGGCCGAAGCCGGCCGTGTGCGCCTCGAATTGCTGGACGCCACCGGACGCGTGATCGAAGTCCTGCTGGAGGCCGACATGGTGGCCGGCCCACAACAGCTGTCGCTCGATGCGGCCGCCTTGGCGCCGGGCGTTTACTCGCTGTCGCTGCGGCGCGGCGCCGCTGAGCCGATGCTGACCCGGATCGCCATCCAATAAACGGCCCAAGGCCCTCAACATGCGCTCCATTCTCACCATATGGCTTGCCCTCGCCCCTGCCCTCGCATGGGGCCAGGCGCCGCCATCGTTCACCTTCACCCCCACCCCGTCGTCGGGGACGGTCATCGGGCAGGCCAACATCGGTGGTGATCCTGCCTCGGAGGAGGACTGGATTGCAGGATTTGATGCAAGCGGTCAATGTGTGGGAGCATCGCCCATCATCTTGGATGGAGGCATGGCTTATATCCAACTCACCTTGTATGGGGATGACGGGACGACCCCGGACATCGATGAAGGCATGAACGAAGGGGAGTCCTTCACCCTTCGGCTCTATGACGCGAGCGAGGACACCGTCCTGATTTGGTGGGGCGAGGACTTTGGGGATATCCTCATCGCAGGTTGGACCAATACCAATGGAGCACCCATTCCCAGCCTCAGCGATCCCACTGACATCTACGATTTCCTGATTGCAGGATGTAGCGATCCCGCAGCCAACAATTACGTGCCCGGAGCTCAGTTCCTTCCTGCGGTCATGAGCTTCGACGTCACCGTGGAGAATTGGTACAACATGGACAACCTGCCGTCGACTTCGGCCACTTGGACCATTTCGATCGACCCGACGAAGCTGCAATTGGTGGAGCCGGAAATCGACTACTCATTCGGCTACCCATACGTGACCAATTATGACGAATATCCTTCATACGCGTATTACGACTGCTACAATCAGTACTTCTATAACTACGACTACGAAGACTCCCTCTCGACCTGCACATCCCAATACTGGGCGTCAGATTCAGCGGGCACATGGACCTTGCAATTCTCAACTGGTGAAACGCTGACCGGGAATTACGCCGGGGGTTTTCTGCTGATAGATGGTGGTTATGAAATCGACACCACAGATTACGGCTATGACGATTGCTACGCAAAAAAGTTCGACCTGTACGACTCATTTGCGATTGTGAATCAACCGCAGATGTGGAGCACCCATGAGGTCATTCTTGAAAAGTACTCCTATTGGGCGGTTTCTAATTGGAATGCGGGGCATGCAAATGGCATATCCGCATCAGACAACGTATTGAATTTTGCCAATAGTTTTTCGTATTTCAATTCAGGGTACGCTCCATACCTCAACGACAGCCTATGGTTGCAGGTTTCCAACCTCTTGGACCTTTCTGATCCCGTTGGCTGCGAATATGACGACCTCTATGGATGCACCGATGTTGAAGCATGTAACTACGATCCCGAAGCCACGCTGGATAATGGCAATTGTGAATACATCACTTGCGCCGGCTGCACGGACTGGAACGCCTGCAACTATTGCTACAATGCCACTTTCGACGATGGTAGTTGCGATTATGAAATCTGTGCGGGGTGCTGGGATCAATACGCATGCAACGCTCTTGATTTCAAAGACTATTACTTCTACAACTACATCGACGACGGAAGTTGCGAGTATGAAACCTGTGCCGGCTGCACCGACCCGTCGGCGTGCAATTTCGACTCTGAGGCCACGATAGAGGACGGCAGTTGTGCCGTGTTGGACTCTTGTGGAGTTTGCGATGGCCCCGGAGCCATTTACACGTGCGGGTGCTCGGATATCTCCGAAGGCGATTGTAACTGCAATGGAAATGTGCTGGACGCCTGCGGGATTTGCGGAGGAACCGGGACGGACATCGATGCAGACGGGATATGCGACGACATTGACTACTGTACTGATGTTGAATCAGTCAACTTTTCGGATGAAGGGAACATAGGATGCCTCTATTTCGGATGCACTGACCCCTCTGCAGACAACTACAATGCCGACCCGGGTGTGGTCGGGTGTGAGCCGGGAGGAAGCCAATGTTGCATTTGGTTCGGATGTACGGATGGCACGTTCGGAGACGGTACGCCGCCGGCCTGCAACTATGATCCGGTGGCCACGGACGATGACGGCAGCTGTGAATACACCAGCTGCGCAGGTTGCACAGATGCAGGCGCCTGCAACTATGATCCGGAAGCTCTGCTGGACGACGGAAATTGCTTTTACGGTTGTCTGGGCTGCACCAACCCTTGCTCTGGTAATTACAATCCGGACGCGACCGTTGATGACGGCTCTTGCCAGCCGGTGCTAGGCTGTACGGATTCCGAAGCCTGCAATTTCGACGCATGTGCAGACTTGAATCATGGCTGCACCTATGCGGATGCGTGTGGCATTTGCGGTGGACCAGGCGCTATTTATGATTGCGGATGTTCAGACATTCCGGAGGGTGACTGTGATTGCGCCGGCAACGTACTCGATGAGTGCGGCGTGTGCGGTGGCGAGGGGATACCGGCAGGCGATTGCGATTGCAATGGAAACCAGATCGACGAGTGCGGGGTGTGCGGTGGCGACGGGATACCGGACAGCGATTGCGATTGCGACGGCAATGTGTTGGACGCCTGTGGGGTATGTGGTGGATCCGGTGTGGACGTCGACCAGGACGGATTGTGCGATGACCTGGACGGGTGTAAGGACTTGACGGCAGACAACTACGATGCCCAGCTGTACCCGCCTGGCTCAGGGGAGTGTCAGTACACCGGCTGCACCGACCCGAACGCGGACAACTTCGATGCGCAGGCCAATGTGGATGCCGGTTGTCTCTACACGGGCTGTACCGACCCCGAAGCGGATAACTATGATCCACAGGCCAACGTCGCCGGCGAGTGCATCTTCGGAGGCTGTACCGACCCCAATTCGTGCAACTACGACCCTGATGCCACGGAGGACGATGGGAACTGCCTGTATCTCGATGTCATGGGCATCTGCGGCGGGGGGTGCACGGCCAATTGCGATGGCGACGAGTATTGTGACGATGTGGATCCTTGTGTCGGCGCACTGGATGAATGCGGCCTGTGCAATGGACCTGGAGCGGTGTTCGAGTGTGGTTGTGTGCAGCGGCCCGTCGGCGACTGCGATTGCGACGGAAATCAGCTCGACGCCCTCGGTGTTTGTGGAGGCACCTGCGCCACAGATGTCGATGCCGACGGGGTGTGTGATGTCGATGAAATCCCAGGATGCACGAATCCCTTCAGCTGCAACTTCGATGCTAATACCACCGAAGATGACGGGTCGTGCCTCACGGCTGACATTCTTGGAGCGTGCGGCGGGAGCTGCACGTCCGATGCGGATGGAGACGGCGTGTGCGACGACGTAGACGCCTGCGTGGGCGACCTGGACGCCTGTGGCGTCTGCAATGGACCCGGCGAAATCTATGACTGTGGTTGCACCGGAATCCCCGCGGGAGACTGCGACTGCAATGGAAACCAGCTCGACGCCTTGGGCGTCTGTGGAGGTTCCTGCCCTGCCGATACCGATGGCGACGGCGTCTGCGACGACGCGGAAGTCGATGGCTGCACCAACCCTTTCGCCTGCAACTACAGTGCTGCGGCCACCGACGATGACGGATCGTGTTTGACAGAAGACGCCATTGGCGCTTGCGGCGGAAACTGCACGTCCGATGCGGATGGTGACGGTGTGTGCGACCACGTAGACGCCTGCGTAGGCGCCCTCGACGCCTGTGGCGTCTGCAATGGACCCGGCGAAATCTATGACTGTGGTTGCACCGGAATCCCCGCGGGAGACTGCGACTGCGATGGAAACCAGCTCGACGCCTTGGGCGTCTGTGGAGGTTCCTGCCCTGACGATACCGATGGCGACGGCGTCTGCGACGACGCGGAAGTCGATGGCTGCACCAACCCTTTCGCCTGCAACTACAGCGCTGCGGCCACCGACGATGACGGATCGTGCCTCACGGCGGACGTTCTTGGAGCTTGCGGCGGAAGCTGCCCTGCCGATGCGGATGGTGACGGTGTGTGCGACGACGTGGACGACTGTGTGGGCGCCCTCGACGCTTGTGGCGTCTGCAATGGGCCAAGTGAGATCTATGACTGTGGTTGCACCGGAATCCCCGCGGGAGACTGCGACTGCAATGGAAACCAGCTCGACGCCTTGGGCGTCTGTGGAGGTTCCTGCCCTGCCGATACCGATGGCGACGGCGTCTGCGACGACGCGGAAGTCGATGGCTGCACCAACCCTTTCGCCTGCAACTACAGTGCTGCGGCCACCGACGATGACGGGTCGTGTTTGACAGAAGACGCCATTGGAGCGTGCGGCGGAAACTGCACGGCCGATGCGGATGGTGACGGTGTGTGCGACGACTTGGACGACTGTGTGGGTACCCTCGATGCCTGTGGCGTCTGCAATGGGCCCGGCGAAATCTATGAATGTGGTTGCACCGGAATCCCCGCGGGAGACTGCGACTGCAATGGAAACCAGCTCGACGCCTTGGGCGTCTGTGGAGGTTCCTGCCCTGCCGATACCGATGGCGACGGCGTGTGCGATAACGCAGAGGTCTTTGGTTGCCCAGACCCGTCAGCTTGCAATTTCAATCCGATGGCCACCGAAGACAATGGCGCTTGCTTTTACGACGATGCCATTGGCGTCTGTGGAGGAGTTTGTCAGGGCGACCAAGACAACGATGGAATCTGTGATTCAGAAGACACCTGCTTTGGCGCATTGGATGTGTGCGGTATTTGCAATGGGCCTGGAGCGGTTTATTCATGCGGTTGCCAAGAAATTGCGCCAGGTGCGTGCGACTGCGACGGCAATACACCAGACGCCATCGGAGTTTGTGACGGTGACTGTGACTCAGACGAAAACCTGAACGGCATATGTGATGACGTTGAACAGAGTCTCTGTGGCGCTGGTACAATCTGGAATCCTTTATTGGGGCTTTGCATCGGAATCGGTGGTGATTGTCCTACCGACCTTGATGGAAATGGCAGCACAGGAGCCGCAGACCTTCTCATCTTTTTGACAGAATTCAGCACACCATGCGCTGAGTGAGTCTATTCCTAGCGAGATTGCATTCATGCGCTTTCTAATTTGTGTGGCACTTCTCCCCTCTCTCCTGCTGGCGCAGCCGGCTGAGTGGGTGCCGGTGCCGACCAATGCGGCGGGGACGCTGCTGGGGACGGTGACGGTGGGTGGAGAGCCCGCGCAGGCCGGCGACTGGGTAGCCGCGTTCGATGAGACGGGAGTGTGCGCAGGAGCGACAGAAGTGGTCCTGAACGACGGCAACAGCTTTGTGAGCCTGCCCATTTATGGCGACGATGCCACCACTCCGGATACCGACGAGGGCATGGACGGCGGAGAAGGGTTTACGCTTCGGTTGTGGCGGTCTGCCGATGGCGAAATTCTGTTCTACCCCGACGCGATGGAGCCTGCGGCGCTCGGCGGATGGAGTGCCACCAACGGAGCGCCCATGCCGGGGTTCGACGACCCTTATGAGGTCTACAATTTTGCATGGGACGGCCCCACACTCACGATCGACTGTCCGCCTGCTGCAGTCTGTTTGGCTGGCGGCACCTTTAACCTCTCGGCCACGCCCGACAACGGCACCTGGACAGGTCCGGGCGTTTTCGCAGGATTTGCAGGCTACCTGTTTGATCCCGCAGAGGCGGGACTCGGCACCCATACCCTCACCTACATAGCAGCAGACGGCACCGCGGCCTCTTGCAGCGTTACAGTGTCCGATTCACTTGAACCGCAGATCGACTTGCCCCTGGGGTGGTGCCAGGCCGACGGGCCGCTCAACCTCGCCCCCTTCGCGACACCCCCGGGTGGCACATGGACAGGTCAGGGCGTCCTCGCCATGACCGACAGCACCGTTTTTTCGCCCCTCTTTCTCGAAGTGGGCACCTACCCCCTCACCTACACCGTCGAAGGCTCCTGCGGCGGAACGGCAACGTCGGCGATTTCGGTCTACCCCTCGCCCAACGTGCCGAGCATCATCGCGCTACAAGGCCTGCTCTATGCCCAAGGTGTGGCGGCTGGAGACTCCATTGAATGGTGGGTCCTGCCCGAGGAATCCGCCGGCGAGCCCCCTTTTCCCATGGGTTACTCCGACTCCGTCTTTTACTTCCCCAGCTGGGGTGACTTCTTTTACGTAGAGGCCATCAACGAATACGGATGCAGCCGCATCAGCACTCCTTTGCTCGTCGATGGCACCATCGGCGTTCCTGCCCTCGGCATCGCACCATTGCAGCTTTGGCTTGACGCTCGAGGCCAACTTCTGTCCAGCACCCCCCTTGCGGCCGCCACCTGGTTCGATATGGCCGGACGCCGGACGGCACAAGGCCGCGCTCCCTTCCTTCGCCCGGATGGCCCGGGGCCCTTTATAGTGTGGGCGCAGGACATTCAAGGTCGCACCCTCCGAATGCGCCTTCCGTAAGGCTTGGACTTTTGAAGAATAAAAAAAGGGGCCGCCCAATGGCCGCCCCTTTTCTCATGTCGGTTCCGCTCAGGATCAGTTGCTGATCAAGAGCTTGCGTACCGTGAGGTAGTTGTTCGCCACCATCCTCACCTGGTACATGCCGTTGGCCAAAGACCCCACGTTCAAATCGATGGTGTAGGTCGACCCAGGTTGGACAGGTGCATCGAACAGCTGTTCGATCAACTCTCCAGACATGTCCGTGAGGTCGGCCCTGACCCGCATAGGTTCGTTCACCGAGAAGCGCACCTCGGCAAAGTCTGCCGTAGGGTTCGGCACCAACGAGCTGATCGCAATGGGCGTTTTGTTGCCCACCAAGTTGCCGTTGCCGTTCAACACCACTGGGTTGTGGTCCCCATCTGTCGTCCCCTGATTCACAGGATCATTGTCCAGACAATCCACTCCGTAGCGGGCAATGGTATACGAGAAGGTGGTGGCATTCCCTGCGCAGTCCGACACCAAATAAGTGCGTTCCAAGCTGAATGGGAGGCAGCAGTCGAGGTCACCAAAAATGTCACCACTGCTCGAAATCTCCATCGGCATGCCATCGATCACCATGGTGCCCGTGTAGATCATCCAGCCGCTGAAGCCATAGCTGGCGTTCATGTTGTTGGCGCTTTCGCCCACCTGACAACCAAAGAACTCGCTGTAAGGCTGGTGCGAGAGGCTGAATGAACTGCCCTCATAAGCTCCCCATCCCGTGAAGGTTCCCTGTTGCAGGATGAAGTACATCCACTCCTCGTGGAGGTCGGGCAGTGATTCGCAGTCGAGCTTGTAGGAGCTCGGCACACCCCGCGACGTCCAACCTTCCCAATCGAGGCCTTCGCCATAAGTGATGGAAACGTCGAATCCTGCATCCGCGCGGTCGTTGTTGACCACGGACAAGGAAACCGTCCATGTTGCAGAGTCTTGGTACACCACTTCACCCGGTCCAATGTTCGAGAAGAAACCCGTCCCATTAGGAGCATCGGGGAATCCAAAGAGGCGCAAGCTGTGCGTGGCAAAACCGGAACACGTTTCGCCACCTTCAAAGGCTTCTGGCGTCTGCATCGCACACGTCAAGTAAGTGTCTCCAGGAACGGTTCCCGTCCGCAGTTCGGTGATGCTCGCTGAAGCGCCGCAATCATCGGTGAATTCAATTTCAATGGGGTCTGGCAAGTTGATGCGCTCTCCGGGCTCACCACAGCACACCTCAATGACGTCTCCATTGAGCAGGTCTCCGGTAAAGGTGATCTGCGGCGGGGTCACGTCATTCTCTTCGATGAGCTGCGCACATGACGCCATGTTGCCACACTCGTCTACCGCTGTCCAAATCCTGGTGATGGAAACCACCGTATCGCACAGCAGCACCGATTCCACAGCCTCATCGACATAGGTGATGACCACATTGCTGCAAGCATCCTCCGCCGTAGCTGTACCCGTAAATTCTGGCCCCATCGAACTGTTACAAGGGACGATGGTATCTGCAGGACAAAGGATGGTTGGAGGCGTTGTGTCTTGGACTGTAACGAACTGATGGAAGTAGCGCACGGAGCTGTTGCCTTTGCAATCCGTAGCTGTATACGTCCACACTTGTTCCACCTCGTAGCAGCCCAAATTGCCGCCATCTAGATCTGGAGTAAAGGTCTGTTCTGGACCCTCCACGAACACCTCAACCGAAGTGTCGCAGTCATAGGCTCCATATTCCGGCTCGAAGGCCAGCAGGTCCACATAGCAATCAGCATCTGGGTACATCAACAGCGATTCTTGGCCTGCGAGGAAAATCAAAGGGGCTGTATTGTCGGTTACCGTAATACTCCATGTGATGGAACTGCTGTTCCCACAGTCGTCCGCAGCGGTGCAAGTCCAGGTGTCGACATAGCACGTTGGGCAGTCGTCATAGGTGTACACAATCTCGTTGGTGCACGACTGTGCGACATCCGTATCGCAATTGTCCTCTGCCACGGGAATGCCGGCATCATAGTTGTCCGAGCAATCCACCGTCAGGTCCTCTGGATGAGAAGGGAACACCGGCGCAATGGTATCCATCACCGTCACCAGGCGCGTGCAGGTTGCCACACTTTCATTGCCGCTGCAGTCGGTGGCCGTGACCGTCCACAATTGGGAGACCGTGTAGCAACCTTCTGGATTTTCATCATCGGCTTCCTCACCGGTCATGGTGATGGTCTCGACAGGTCCTGAGACGACCACCGATACATTGGGGTCGCAATCGGTCACCGTAACCGCAGGCTCATCCATGGGAAGGTCTACTTGGCAATCGGCGTCCTTGTATACCGTTGTAGCGGCAGCACAGGAAATGCTCAATTCGGGGTCGTCTGTATCGACTACAGTGTATGACCAAGAAATCGAAGTGCTGTTGCCACAGTCGTCCACTGCCGTGCACGTCCATGTATCCACATACCCAGTGGGGCAACCCGGCAAGGTGTACGCTACCTCATTGGTGCAGGACTGCGCGACATCACTGTCGCAGTTGTCGTCGGCCACCGGAAGCGCTACGTCATAGCTTTCATCGCATCCCAACGTGATGCTTTCTGGCATGAGGTTGAATGCGGGTGCCACCGTATCGTAAATCATGATGATCTGGACGCAGGTTACCGAGTCACGGTTGCCGCATTGATCCACACCCACAGCTTTCCATGTGCGCTCGATGGTGCTGCACCCCTCTGGGGAAGAGTCGTCACCTGCCATGCTCGGCATGGGGTCGGAGTCCTCGAAGCTGTATGATTCGATGCTGGGGTTGGGGTCGCAATTGTCCTCTACCGTCGCGGTTGCCTCTCCTGCTGCGTCCGTGCCAATGTTGGCCGCACAAGCGCTGTCGGTCCAGACTTCAAACATGGGGGGGCACTCAATGGTCACCGTTGGCGGTGCCCAATCGAATACCCGGATGACCTGTTCGAAGGTGGTTTCGTTTCCGCAGTCGTCCACCGCCGTGTAGCTGCGCAGATAGCTCTCGGGACAGATTCCGCTGGCCATGTTTTGAACCATGGTGATGGTGACTTCGCTGTCGCAATTGTCGTTCGCTTCTACCAGAATGCTGTCCGCATATTGCGCCCAATCATCGCAGCTCACGTCTACCAAACCTTCACCTGAAATCTCAGGCGCGGTCTCGTCTTGGACGTGAATGTTACGCTCGCATGTTTCAGTAGTGGATTGCCCACACCAATCTGTCGCTGTCACGGTCCAGGTCTGAACCACGGTGTAGCAACCTTCATGCATATCATCGTCCGAATCTTCCAAATCGAGGTAGGTCTCGGTCTCGTAGCTGATGTCCAAGTCGACCAACGAATCACAGTCGGTCACCACGTATGACGGCGGATCCATGGGGAGGTCCACGTTGCAGTGCTCATCGGAGACCAACGTTGTATCTGAAGCACACGTGATCACAAGTACGGGCGCATTAGTGTCGGTAATGGTGACCAGCTGATGGGCCACGGCAGGGTTTCCGCAATCGTCTTCTGCCACCCAGGTCAAGGTGTAGACCGTGACACAGCTGTCTGGACCGCCAACCTCTACACCCTGTAAAGTGGGCTCGAGGTCATTGCAGTTGTCTGTCGCTGTCGCTTCGACAAGGTCTGCCCACTCCGCGAGCGTTAGATCAGGATAGAAGTTGTTGCCTGGCTCGCACTCGAAACTGGTATCTGCCGCTTGGATCTCCGGAGCAATGATGTCCTGGACCTCAATGGTCTGCGTGCAAGTCGCTGTCGCCGTCAAGCCGCAGGCGTCGGTGGCCGTAGCCGTCCAAGTCCGCTCGATCACGTAGCAGCCCGCTCCCGTTGTCTCAGTTACAATGTCAAAAGACACAGGATCGCTCACCTCGTAGTCGCAGTTGTCATCGCCCTCGGCTGTGGCCATGCCCAAGGCCGCCACTGTCGTGTTCGTTGAGCAGCTCGCATCGGAGTATACCGTCGTATCCGATGGGCAG
>Ga0206130_10002257_pt1 | contig 26920 bp, 30 predicted proteins | sample Helgoland_Spring_9_FD_148637 | JGI IMG/M metagenome (GOLD analysis project Ga0206130, IMG submission 148637) | Pelagic subsurface seawater microbial communities from Kabeltonne, Helgoland, North Sea - Helgoland_Spring_Bloom_20160512_1 | ecosystem: Environmental > Aquatic > Marine > Epipelagic ...
ACTCCGCCGTGCGGGCCTATGGACAAACCTACATCCCGAAAAATGGCGCACTTTTACTCCGACCAAAATCTGCCAAATGGTGCACTGTTGCTCCGGCGACTGGTGCAGTTTTAGTCCGGCGTTGACAGATGAGGGCGCGACGCGGGCTGTGCGGCGCATTTGGCTGTGATCAGTGATCAACGCTTTTCCATTTGATTTGGGTAACGTAAACGATGCTGCTATCAACACTAACCATCACATCACCGTCCTGAATATTGACTTGCAGCCGCATAGAACGACTTGCCTGCAAAGCCAGTTCACTGGTGTCCTTTTCAGAAAAGTTAATAACCTGAAGGTTGTCAAAGCGGGTAGTTTTGTTTTGGATTTTTTCCCACCACATCTCAGCCGTCCTGCCGCCGTAGCAATAGACGACCACCTTTTTAGCTTTGCCACAGGATTGACGCACAATCTTTTCGCTTGGAAGGCCCAAGGAAACCCAGAGGTCCAGCTCACCGCTCAGGCTTTTTTGCCAAATGTCAGGCTCATCATCCGTTGAGATTCCTCTAGAAAATTCCAATTTTTCATGGGCATTCAGTGCAAAAGAGAGAATGCGTACCATCAACCGTTCATCTGTCTCCGAAGGGTGTTTGGCGACGGTCAGATTATGGGTCTCGTAATAGTGACGATCCATATCAGAGACGGAAAGTTCAACTTTATAAATGGTGGCTTTTTGCGCCATGATGGTTTCCTAGAATGAGAAGATTGGGTTGCTTAGAATGTCTGGTGACTTTGTGAAAGCAAATAAAAAAGGTGGCTTCAAACTTATGCGGGCAAGCCTAACCCATTCAAGGATAATATCGCCTCGCTGCCAACCCACTTAAGCGGAGGCGATGTCAGATCAAGTGCGCATGCGAGGGAAAGTGTTTGGCCCAGCAAATGGACACCACCCTCTGATCACGCGCCTGACTTAAAGTCATAGATCACGGCTTATGACAGCTCTGTTCTGACCCTGCCTATGTGGTAGAAAAGTGATATACTGCATGATTTCGACCACATGCCGTTCTTGTCGTTGCAGGGGCATTCTTCATGTGGAATAACTGCATGACACTTTGACCACAGGAATACGTGATATGATTGACTTTTCGACTCGACGGACCGCAATGGTTGATACGCAAATTAGGCCAGCTGATGTGACTAAATTTCCGATTATCGAGGCGATGCTGCACGTGCGCCGTGAAATGTTTGTGCCCGACGATCTGCGCGAAACGGCCTATGCTGATGCGGTTTTAAACTTGGGAAAGGGGCGCAGCATGCTCGAGCCGCGCACATTTGGCAAGATGCTGGACGCGGTTGATATCCAAGGCAATGAATTGGTGTTGGATCTGGGGTGCGGGCTTGGCTATTCTGCCGCTGTGATCGGTAAGCTCTCTGAAGCTGTTGTTGCAATTGAAGAAAATGAAGATATGGTTATGGAAGCTGAATCTATTCTGGCTGCTGAAGGCTGTTTGAATGTGGCTGTACTCCAAGGCAAACTGGCCGAAGGCGCGGCAAAACATGCTCCATTTGATGTTATTATGATAGAAGGTGCGGTCGAAAAAATTCCTGCTGCTTTGGTGTCGCAATTGGCCGATGGTGGCCGCATGGTTGCGGTGTTTAGCCAAAAAGGCCAAGGCGTGGTTCGGGTTGGATATAAGACCGAAGGGCATATGTCGTGGCGTTTTACTTGTAACGCCTATGCGCCTGTGTTGACTGGTTTTCATAAGATGCATGCCTTCACGCTTTGAGTGTTGCGAGATGATTCTTTTGCCTGGGGGGCATGTGATGTTTGGACAAAAATTTGCTGAGGTAACCTGTGCGGCTCTTTTGATCGTGACTGCGCCCTCTGTCGGGGCTGCAGACAGCCTGCGCGACAGCCTGCGCAATGCCTATCAAAACAGCGGTCTATTGGTGCAAAATCGAGCCTTGCTACGTGCGGCGGATGAAAAGGTTGCAGGCGCGGTTGCTGCTCTGCGTCCAGTGATCAGCTGGAGCTCCAAATATTCCTACAGTTCCGCAGGCGTTGGTGATCCCAATTCGCTTGTCACAAGTTTGAGCGCATCTTGGCTTTTGTATGATTTTGGTCAATCCGATCTGAAAACAGACTCCCTCAAAGAAACCGTTTTGACGACCCGTCAATCTCTGAGATCGATCGAGCAAGATGTTCTCTTGCGGGCGGTCAACGCGCATATGAAATATCGTCGAGCTGTTGAATTTGTCTCGCTGCGCTCTGCGAATGTTGAGTTAATTGTTCAAGAACTCCGCGCCGCTCAAGACCGTTTTGAAGTGGGCGAAGTGACCCGCACCGATGTGGCGCTTGCTGAGGCCCGTTTGGCCAGTGCGCGTGCAGGATTTGCCGCAGCAGAAGGCGATTTGGCTAAGGCCGCAGCGGAATTCCAAGCGGTTGTCGGGCGCAAGCCTGGCAACTTGATCACACCTGCAAGCCTGCCTGATTTACCCAATGATGTGGCGGCTGCCATTGCAATGGCGCAGGCCAATCATCCAGCTCTGAAACGCATGCAGCATGCGGTCGCGGCGTCGGAGTTGAACTTGAAGATTGCACAGCTGTCTAACCGGTTCACTTTGTCTGGCGCTGCGGGTTTGAAGGATACGGATTCGGCCAATGGTTTGTCGCGTAGCTTAAGCGTGACGGCTGGGGGCCCGATTTACAGTGGTGGTGCGATTGCATCAGCTTCTCGCGCGGCCATGGCCCAACGGGATGCCACACGGGCGGAACTGCATGTAACCCGTTTGAATATTGATCAATTGGTGCGTAACTCTTTTGTGCTTTTGGATGTGGCACGCGCCAGCGGTGAGGCGACAGATCTTCAGATCCAGGCGGCCAGTGTGGCGTTTCGTGGTGTGCGTGAAGAGGCCTCCCTTGGTTCAAGGACCACTCTGGATGTGTTGAATGCAGAACAGGAATTGCTCGATGCCCGCGTCAGCCGGATTTCTGCCAGTATTGATGAGCAAATTGCCGCCTATACGGTTTTGGCCTCAATGGGTAAATTGACGGCTGCATCGCTGAACCTTGGAGTCAAAACCTATAATCCGGCAGAATATTATAATTTGGTGAAAACGGCACCGACGGCGAGAAGCACACAGGGCGCGGCCTTGGACAGGGTTCTCAGGGGTTTGGCTGGAAATTAATTTTATTGTCGGTCGCCTGAGTTTCAGTTTTTGACAGTGTTTGGCCAGATGGAAAGGATCAGATATGGCAGATGAGAACGCACATTCAAAACCTGAAAAATTGGTGTTGTCTGCGCAGCTCTCAGTCGCCTCAAAAAAAACCACGCAACCGTCAAAGCCGCTGGTGCTGACAGCTGATCAACTTGTGCCAAAACCCAATGCGCAAAAGCCCTTTGTATTGTCAGCCGCAGCGCAGATAAAACCAATCCAAGCAAAACCGCTCAGGCTGGCCAAGCCAAAATCAAAACAGATGGCTGATCAAGACAACAAAGCCCGCGCCGGCTTGGAACAACGCATTGCAGCCGTTCTGTCCAATGTTGAAATCTCGATATCTGGCTATGATTTGAGCTCGGCTGAGGGCAACAGCTTTGATGCAGAATCTGAGGCGTATGATCGGCAATACAGGAAGTTAATAGCCTCGGTGCGTGAGGCTATCGCCGGGCCTTTGGGTGATGATATTTCGAAAGCTGTCAGGTCGATGATCAGCAAAAAACTTGCTGAAAAAACTTCTCCAGCCGGCAAAGACTAGCCAAAGCTACGGCGCAACCTTGCCCGCCAGTGATATAAGCCCTTCCACATCCATATGCTGCTCAATGAAACTGGCCAATTGGTCCAAAGTCTCATGCACAGTTGTGTCGTAGGAGGTGAGCTGTGATCTGGTGCCAATCTCTGCCAAAATCTCAGCGCGAAAGCTGTCGGAGGCGAATAGACCGTGCAAATAACATCCGCGCACGCTCTGATCTGACGACATGGCCCCCTCAGGGCGATCTGTCAGCTGCAACCATGGGGTGTAGCAATCTGGCCCTGTGGTTTTGCCAAGATGGATTTCGTAGCCATGCACAGGTGTTTGATTGGCAACTGTATGGGCTTTGGTCAAGGACAGGTTCTTTTTTGGGGTCATTGTGGTTTCAATATCCAAATATCCCAATCCCTCAACCGAGCATGCCGCCCCTTCAATCCCTTCAGGATCATGTATTTTACGTCCTAACATCTGATAGCCTCCACAGACGCCAATGATTTTTCCGCCGCGACGGTGATGCGCTTGCAGATCAATATCCCAGCCGTTGGCGCGGAAGTTTTCCAAATCACTAATGGTTGATTTACTGCCCGGTAGGATCACCATAGCAGCGTCACCGGGCAGGGTTTGGCCCCGCTCAATGATCTCAACTGTTACATTGGGTTCAGCCACCAGTGGATCCAAGTCGTCGAAATTGGCAATGCGTCCCAAACGCGGGACTGCGATCTTGATCTCACCGCCGGGTCTTGTGGCGATGTCCATTACATCTTCGGCAGGTAATTTCCAAGCGTCAGCAAACCACGGCAAGACGCCCAGATTGCGCCAGCTGGTCTCATGCGCGATTGTGATCATCCCATCGTCGAACAGCGAGACATCGCCGCGAAATTTATTGATGGCAAAGCCGGTGATCCGGTCGCGATCTTCGGGCGGCAAAACCACATATGTCCCCACCATTTGTGCAATCACACCGCCTCGGTCAATGTCGCCAATCAAGACGACTGGCACGTTGGCGGCTTCGGCAAAGCCCATATTAGCGATATCACCGGAGCGGAGATTGATTTCCGCCGGGCTACCTGCACCTTCAATGATCACATAATCAACAGTTTTGGCGAGGCGGTGGAAGGACGCCAGCACCTTTGGCATCAACTGTGGTTTTAGTTTTGAGTATTCGCAGGCTTTGACTGTGGCCATGCGATGACCCTGCACAATCACTTGCGCTCCAATGTCTGTTTCGGGTTTGAGTAATACGGGGTTCATATCCACAATTGCCGGCCGCTTACAGGCCATGGCTTGCAAAGCTTGCGACCGGCCAATCTCGCCGCCATCAACCGTCACAGCCGCGTTGTTTGACATGTTTTGCGGCTTGAAAGGTGCGACGGAATACCCGCGTTTGACCAAGGCACGACAGATCCCAGCCACCAGCATAGATTTGCCAACGTTTGAACCGGCTCCTTGAATCATGATCGCTTTGGTCATTTGCCACGCTCCCTAGGCTTTGCATACTGAACTCAGGCCGAAAGAAACACCTTGAATGTGGCTGATAAATTATTTTTTTGCGGCACAGGATATCAGGGATTTATAGTTCAAATGCAAAGCGCGCCCCTTTGGGCGCGCTTTTGTAACGTATCCAAATTGATTGGTTTAGGCTGCTTCTGCCTGCTGACGGCGTTCGCTTTCTTCACGGCTCAAAGCCACTGAGGTGCGAATTCCTTTGCCTACAAAATCCATCAGGCCGGAGACAACACGCTCATTAGGGTCGATGCCAGCGCAAGATAGAACTTCGCGGCCATCACGAGAGCGCGCCCAGCGAGCGATTTGCTCGGGACCATTGCCATATTTCTTATCATCCGCGATCGCGTCATCCAGTGCTGCCAAGACAACGGCTGCAAATAGTTTACGGGCGCGGTTGCCCTGTTCGTTGTTAAAGGCGTTTCCGTCGACGAAATCTTTCATCTGGCATCCTTTTAATTCTTACACTTGAACTTTTAATTGTTGGACCCTTATGAAGCAACTAAACCGATTCGGGTGCGCTCTTTTGGAATGTCTGCCATGCGCTGAATGCATAGCTCTGACCGTTCGTCGTCTCCTTCTCTAGGCTTGAAACAACAATATAGCTTCGATATAGGCTGGATTAAGTCAATTTCAACCTTTTGCCTAAGGTTCTATAAATGCCAAAGATTAACGGAAACGAAATACGCATCGGAAACGTGCTGGAGCACAATGGTGGTCTGTGGAGCGCTGTTAAGGTCGATCACGTCAAACCCGGTAAAGGCGGAGCCTTCGCTCAGGTTGAAATGCGCAATCTGCGCAATGGATCAAAACTTAACGAGCGGTTTCGCTCTGCCGATAAGGTCGAGAAGGTCCGTTTGGAGCAAAAAGATCAGCAGTTCCTGTATGAGAATGACGGTATGTTGGTGTTCATGGATATGGAAACCTATGATCAGATTGAGCTGCCAGCAGAATTGCTCGGGGATCGGCGACCCTTTTTACAAGACGGTATGACGGTGCAAATTGAATATCATGAAGAAGAAGCGCTGCACGCGTCGTTGCCACAAAAAGTAACCTGCATGATTGTGGAGACAGAACCTGTGGTTAAGGGGCAGACCGCCGCCAATTCTTTCAAACCTGCGATCTTGGACAATGGCATCAAGGTTATGGTGCCTCCGTTTGTGGGCCAAGATGAGATGATCATCGTGGACACAATCTCTATGGAATATACCGAACGCGCCTAAACGGTGACGATTGCGTCCCCTGCCGTCATATGGTCTGAGATGCGATCAAAGCGCAGATAAGCCAAAGCGAGCCCGCCGTGCTGTGTATAAATCAAACCGGCGGGTTTTTTATTGGCTATAATAGGGGTGCCACTGGGTGCGGATCCGCTGATTTTTACTTGGCGGAGACCTTTGCGCAGCTCGGTTTTGTGCTTCATACGCGCTACGATCTCTTGACCAACATAGCAGCCCTTCTTGAAATCTACACCATTGAGACGCTCAAAATCCATCTCCAAGATGAAACGATCAGGCTCCAGCTCAAGGCCGGTTTCAGGAATGATTTGCTCCACACGCAGGGCGCGCCAGTCAATCACATCGCTGTCTTGCGCCCCATAGGCCCGCCAGCCCATGGCTGGGGTCCGTGGATCGGGGAACGCACCTTTCGGCACAGTTCCCAAACCGCAGTTGACCGGACACGTCATAGGCGCTATTTCCACGTTCGCGCGGAGCCGGTACATGCTCAACCGCGATAACAGGCTTGGCTGCAATGTGTCGGCAACATCAATTAAGATATCACTTTCTCGAACCAGCACGAAGAAATCTGCTAGGAATTTCCCTTGGGGGGTCAGCAAGGCTGCGTAATGCAGCCCCTGGCTTGAAATATCATTGGTCACCAAGTTTTGCAAAAAGCTGATCCGGTCATCGCCGGTCACTTGAAGTATGCCGCGGGGGTGTTCGGGCTGGGCCATGGGCTGTTCCTTCGGTTCATTCTTCCATATAATCTGTTTTCACAGCAAAGCCAGAGGCCACATGTCCGCACCGATTTCAATTGTCATTCCGACGCTCAATTCTGCGTGCTCTCTTCCGGCCACCCTGCTGTCGCTGATGGAGGGGCTGGACGCAGGTTTGATCTGTGAGGTCGTCGTCACTGATGGCGGCTCGAACGACGCCACGCAGGTCATTGCTGAGGCTTGGGGGGCCGAGGTCATAGCTGGCGCCACCTCACGCGGTGGGCAGCTGCGCCGCGGCGTGGCGGCTTCGCGGGGGGAGTGGGTGATGGTTTTGCATTCGGATACGATTTTGCAGGACGGTTGGGCTCGAGAGGTGCAAAAACGGATGCACGAAGGCCCGCTGTGTTTTTCCTTGGCATTTAGAGCCCCCGGCATAGCAGCAACGCTGGTGGCGGCATGGGCCAATCTGCGCACCGATGTGCTACGCCTTCCTTTTGGCGATCAGGGGCTGTTGTTGCGCCACAAAGACTATGATGCCGCAGGTGGCTATCTTGATCAACCTTTGATGGAGGATGTGGCTTTGGTCTGCGCGCTTGCCCAGCGGGTGCGCCGGATACGCGCCCAAGCCTTCACCGGGGCAAAGAAATATCAACAACAAGGTTGGATGCGCCGTGGGGCCAAAAACCTGATCTTGCTGATGCGGTATTTGGCCGGGGCTAAGCCAGAAGATCTGGTGCGGGCCTATCAGCCTTCAGAGCCGCCAAACTGAATTCTGCATAAGTCGGAATAATAACCACCCAATGCGATCAATTCCGCATGGTTGCCACGCTCAATAATACGGCCTTTGTCCATCACAATGATCTGATCTGCAGCTACAATGGTCGAGAGCCTATGAGCGATCACCAATGTAGTGCGGTTTTGTGCGAGTTTTTCTAGCGCATTTTGCACCAAGACTTCGGATTTTGTGTCCAGCGCTGAGGTGGCCTCATCCAACAGCAAAATCGCGGTGTCGCGGAGCAAAGCCCGTGCGATGGCCACCCGTTGACGTTGACCGCCTGATAGATTGGAGCCGCGTGGCCCAACCTCTGTATCTATCCCGTTGGGCAGGGTTGGCAGAAAGTCAGTGATATGAGCCGCTGCTATGACACCTTCCAGCTTTTTGCGATCAATATCGACAGCATCTAGGACGATATTGTCGCTAAGCGTTTCGTCAAAAAGCAAGCTGTCTTGCGACACCACAGAGATACTGGCCCGAAGTGCACCGGGATCAATTTCGTCATTGGACACGCCAGAGACTGTAATCTTACCAGAGTTGTGGGCGTAGAGCCGGGTCAAAGCATTGAATATCGTGGTTTTTCCAGCACCCGAGGCGCCGACCAAAGCGGTGGTTTTGCCTGCTAAGGCCACGAATGAAATATTGTTCAAGACCAGCATGTCGTCAAAACTCAGGCTTACATTCTTAAATTCAATATCGCCGGTCGCAGTAAAATGTTTTGGAGCGTCAGGGCCAAGTAATTGAGGCTTTTGACCGAAGATATCGCGCATCCGTTGGATGGACACTGAGGCCGCATTGATCAAACCTGTGATCCCTGCCAAACGGCGCAAAGGCTCAAAAGCCAAGCCGAGCGCGCTGAAAAAGGCCATAAATTGGCCGACAGATTTAGAGCCGCTGATAATTTCATACCCGCCATAAATAATTACAACTGCAAAGCCAATGCCGCTCATGATATCCACTAAGGAAGGGATCACCGCTGTGCCAAATAAGGTTTTCACCTCAACTTGAATCTGTCTTTTTGTCAGAGTGTGGTAGCGGTCGGTATAATAGCGCTCAAGCCCATTAAGCTTGATGGTGCCGACGCCGTGAAAGGCTTCATTGAGCCGTGTGGCCATATTGGCTGCTACATCTCGGGCCTTAACTGCTTGTTTGCGGGTGTAGCGCTGTGCGATCAAAGACGGGCCCAACAGCAAAGGTGCCCCCATCAGCGCAATAAGGGTCCACAGCCAATCAATGGACAACATTACAACGAATAGGGAAATCAAACCAATGAAATCGCGGGCCGCACCACGCACGAGAAGAGCCCAAATATTGCCAACTGCCTGTACATCGCCATTGACGCGTTCCATTAAATAGCCCGGAGCATGCTTCGCGAAAAAACCCATATCCAAGCGCAAAAGGTGCTTCAAAAGATCATTTTGCAGATCAGCCACCGATTGCTTGGCTATTTTTGTCATCAAAACCCGGTGCACTACTGACAAAATACCACGGGTAAGAAATAAGCCAAATACAATCGCGCCAATGACCCAAAGTTGCGCATAGCTGCCGCCGACGAACACGCCGTCGAATAGGGGCTGCATCATCCAGGCTAATCCGCCCACCATGCTGCCTTCGATCATCATCAGCACCACGATGAAGGATAATACCCAAACATGCCGGCGCAGATAGCCTTGCCACAGCCAGACAAATAGCTTGCGTTGGTTAATGTCTTTGGCAGATGATGATTTAATGTCCATATTCGCCTCTTAGTGCTTCGTCAGCGCTCCTGCAAGTGAAGGCTGGTTGACCCGGATGCAAACCGCGAATACCGATAAGATATCTCATTATAGGTCTTATATCATGTCACTCTCTCAAGGTCGTCAATATCTCGCAATTCCTGGCCCTTCGGTCATGCCCGATCGTGTGCTGCAAGCCATGCACCAACCCTGCCCAAATATCTATGAGGGCGGGTTGATCGAGATGACACATAGTTTGATCCCAGATTTGAAATATGTTGCCGGTACCGCAGCACATGCTGTAATTTATATCGCGAATGGTCATGGAGCTTGGGAAGCAGCGGTGTCCAATGTCTTGGCGGTGGGTGATAGGGTGCTGGTTTTGGCAACGGGCCGCTTTTGCATGGGTTGGGGCGAGATGGCTAGCAGCCTCGGCATTACTGTCGAAACCATCGACTTCGGCGGCCGTGATACTATTGATATGGACCGTGTGCGTGACCATCTGCGCGGCGATACCGCCGGTCGGATCAAAGCTGTGATGGCGGTGCACGTGGATACGTCAACCTCAGTGCGCAATGATATTTCAGCCCTGCGCGGTGCCATAGACGCCAGCGGCCACAACGCGTTGTTGATGGTAGATTGCATTGCAAGTCTCGGTTGTGACGAGTTTAGAATGGATGATTGGGGCGTCGATATTATGGTCTCTGCCTGCCAAAAAGGTTTAATGACTCCCCCCGGCATTGCTTTTGTCTTTTTCTCAGACAAAGCCGCAGCGGTGCGCAATGCCATGGAGCGGGTCAGCGCCTATTGGGATTGGAAGCCAAGAGTTGAGCCTGATCTTTACTACAAATACTTTTGTGGTACGGCCCCCACCCAGCATTTGCTTGGGCTGCGTGAAGCCCTGGATATGATCCGCGAAGAAGAGCTGCCACAGATTTGGGCGCGCCATGAGGCCTTGGCCAGCGCAGTTTGGGCGGCCTGTTTTGCCTGGGGCCAAGGTGGGCCGTTGACGATGAATATCGCTGATCCCGCCTTGCGCAGTCGTGCGGTGACCGCCTTGGCCATAGGTGCCCCAGGCGGCACGAGATTGCGCCGCTGGACTGAGCACCAAGCGGGCCTGACCTTGGGCATTGGCTTGAATATGGCAACGCTCGAAGATCCAAATGCGGATGGGTTTTTTCGCATTGGTCATATGGGCCATGTGAATGCGCAGATGATCATGGGCACACTTGGCTCTATTCAGGCGGGCTTGATTGCTTTGGATATCCCGCATGGTCCGGGCGGATTGGATGCCGCAGCGCGGGTCTTGGCCGCGGCCTAGGTGTTTAGGGCGGCTTCAAGCGCAAGCGGTAAGGCTTGCGCGAAGGCCGCCATAGCGGCGGCGTCTCCACAAGATACCCTGATGCATCTGTCCATTGGCGCTGTTGCGGGCATACGAATGAAAATACCATTGGCCACCATATGGCCCAGTACTGCGCGGGCGAAATTCCCATCTCTGCCACAGTCAACGGCTACAAAATTGGCAGCAGAGGGCAGGGCGCTCAGACCATTGGCCTCGGCAATTTTGGTGATCTGCTTACGGCTCTGGCCCACGTTTTCTACAACTGAGTCGAAATAGTCTTGATCGGCAAGGGCGGCCAAGGCTCCTGCTAGCGAAATGCGTGACATGCCAAAATGATTGCGCAGCTTGTCAAAGGCGGTGATCAAGGACTTAGGTCCAATCGCATAGCCCACCCGTGCACCTGCCATTCCGTAGGCCTTTGAGAAGGTCCGCATTCGGATTACGTTTTCGGTCTCGGGCCGCAGCGCAGGCGCCGTGTTTGCGGGCGCGAGTTCCACATAAGCCTCATCCAGCACCAAAAGCGTGGTGTCTGGCATCGCGTCAATCAAGGCCTGCACCGCATCAGAGTTGTGCCAACTGCCCATTGGATTGTCAGGATTGGCAAAATATACCATTTTTGCTGAGACGTCACGAGCTTTGGCGATGAGGGTCGCGGGGTCTTCATGGTCAGCAGCATAGGGCACCATATGCAACACACCGCCATATCCTGAAACGTGGTAATTAAAGGTGGGATAGCCACCTTTAGAGGTGACCACTGGTGTGCCAGGCTCTACCAAGAGTCGCACGAGATAGGACAGCAGCCCATCAATCCCCTCGCCAACCATAATATGGCCGGCGTCAATGCCGTGATGTGCCGCAAGGGCTTGTCGCAGGTCATAGTTTTCTGGATCACCGTATTTCCAAACCTCACTCGCGGCATGCCCCATGGCTGTAATCGCGCGTGGAGAGGGGCCAAAGACGCTTTCATTGGCCCCCAAACGTGCGACGAATTCCCGGCCCACTGCCCGCTCTTGGGTTTCCGGCCCCACAAAGGGCACGGTCGAGGGCAAGGTTTCCGCCAATGCTGTCAATGCAATCTTTGTCATTTGCGTGCTCCCTTGGCAGAATGGCGATTCTTAGCCTTTCATATTAAACAATCTCTGCCAAACGTGCTAAGGCCTCTGATAGTTTTTGCTCTTCCTCTTCACGGGCCGCCAAATTTGCCTGTGTTTCGGCTAAAACTTCTGGTGGGGCGGAAGCTGCGAATTTGGGATTGTTCAAACGGCCGCGCAAACCGCCCAGCTCTTTGGCCAATTTCCCCATATTCTTTTCGAGCCGCGCCTTCTCGGAAGCCACATCGATGATGTCAGCCAATAGAAGGCCAAAGGTGGCATGCGGTGCTGAGACAGTAATTGCGCCTTTGGGCATCTCTGCGGCTATGGTCACTTCGGTGATCCGAGCCATTTGCTGGATTTGCGCCATATTGGCGGCCAAGGCCGCGCTGCCTGCAGCATCGTTTTGCACCTGCACCAAAGGCACTTTTGCACCGGCTGGCACATTCATCTGTGCGCGCGCTGAGCGGATGGCATCAATCAAGGATATGGCCCAGCTAATCTCGATTGTGGCGGCCTCATCGATTAGTTCAAGCCCATAGCTTGGCCAGTCTTGATGCACCAACATGGTGTCTCGAGTGCCAGTGATGCCCCAAAGTTCTTCGGTGATGAAGGGCATGATAGGGTGCAGCAGTGTCATGCTTTGCTCAAGCACCCAAGCCAGAGTTGTCTGCGTCTCCAATCGGCCGGCGGCGCCGCTGGAATGCTCACCCTTTAGGATGGGCTTGGACAGCTCAAGGTAGCGATCACAAACCGATCCCCAAACGAAGGCATAAAGCGCAGAGGCTGCATCGTTGAAGCGATAACCATCAAAGGCCGCATCTACAGCAACCCGAACCCGGCCCACTTCGCCAATGATCCATTTGTTCAGGGCCAACTCTGGTGAGGGCATCGCATCGCTGCGGTGTTGGAACGCTTCATTATATTCCGCAAAAGAACAGGCATTCCACAGCTTGGTGCCAAAATTCCGGTATCCAGCAATGCGTTGCATATCAAGCTTCAACACGCCCCCAAGAGAGGCCATCGAGGCATTGGTGAAGCGCAGAGCATCCGCACCAAATTCGTCTATGATTTCCAGCGGATCAACCACGTTTCCGGTGGATTTACTCATCTTCTTACCTTTGGCATCACGGACCAAACCATGCAGGTAGATGGTGTTGAACGGTATCTTGTCCACCACAGCCAACTGCATCATCATCATACGGGCGACCCAGAAAAACAGGATATCAGAGCCCGTGATCAGATCTGACGTCGGAAAGAAGCGTTGCAGCATATCATTTTGCGCATCGGTCTGCGCATCGCCCGTCCAGCCCAAGGTGCCAATTGGCCAAAGGCCAGAGGAAAACCATGTATCAAGCACGTCTGGATCTCGGGTCAGCACGGCGTCAGGACTGGCCAGATTTTGCGCTTCAGCTTCGGTGGCGGCGCAATATTGCGCGCCGGAGGCATCAAACCACACTGGGATTTGATGACCCCACCACAATTGCCGCGAGATGCACCAAGGCTCAATATTTTCCAGCCAATGATAATAGACTTTCTTTTCCGTCTCTGGCAGCACTTTAACCGTGCCATCGCGCACCGCCTCCAGGGCAGGCTCTACAATCTTGGTCGTGTCGACAAACCATTGGTCGGTGAGCATAGGCTCAATCACCACCTTGGATCGGTCGCCAAACGGCTGCATGATTGGTTTGTTTTCAACCAAAGGGCGGCGGTCGGTGCTCTCAACGCCTTGGGCATCGGTGACGGTGAAATTTTCAATAACAGCGAGCCCTTCGGCGGTGATATCTGCCACAATTTTCTTACGCGCTTCAAAACGGTCCAGACCGCGATAGTCTTCTGGGACTAGGTTCATAGCGGCAATTTTCGCCACGTCAAAGCTTTCCTCGCCATTGGCGATGCGCTGCGCTGTTGTGGCTTGTTCCGCATAGGGCAGGCCATCGGCGCGCAAATTGGCTTTGGTGTCCATCAGATTATACATCGGAATGCCGCCACGTTTGGCGACTTGGTAGTCATTGAAATCATGCGCACCGGTGATTTTCACCGCACCTGATCCAAAGTCCTTATCGGGGTATTCATCGGTGATGATCGGGATCAAGCGGCGCTGGGCCTTGGGACCAACCGGAATTTCGCACAGCATACCCACGATTGGCGCGTAACGCTCATCGGTCGGATGCACAGCCACAGCCCCATCGCCGAGCATGGTTTCAGGGCGGGTGGTGGCAATAGCGATATAATCGCGTTCTTCTTCAAGCGTGATGGAGCCATCTTCATCTTTTTCGATATAGGTATAGGTGGCACCGCCCGCCAGTGGATATTTGAAATGCCACATATGCCCGGCGACTTCGATATTCTCCACTTCCAGATCGGAAATGGCTGTTTCAAAATGCGGGTCCCAATTGACCAAACGTTTGCCACGATAGATCAGGCCTTTGTTGTACATCTCAACAAAAACTTTGATCACCGCATCATGGAAATTTGGGCTATTTTCATGGCCCACACGGGTATCGCCCTGCGCTCCGGCCATGGTGAAGGCGGTGCGGTCCCAATCACATGAGGCGCCAAGCCGTTTGAGCTGGTTCACAATCGTGCCGCCAGAGCGTTCTTTCCATTCCCAAACTTTTTCTAGGAATTTTTCACGGCCCAATTCAATGCGTCTCGGTTGCTGGGTCTCGGCCAATTGCCGTTCCACCACCATCTGAGTGGCAATGCCTGCGTGATCAGTACCGGCTTGCCAAAGGGTATCGAAACCACGCATCCTATGCCATCGTACAAGAATATCTTGCAATGTATTGTTAAAGGCATGGCCCATATGCAGCACGCCGGTCACATTTGGCGGAGGAATCATTATGCAATAGCTCGACGCTCCGGGTTTGGCGTTCGCACCAGCGGTAAAGCAGCCCGCAGCCTCCCAAGCCTTGTAAAGACGATCTTCAGCTTCTGCTGCATTAAATTTTTCCATAGCCATGTGATAGGTACCCTTCGAATTTACACTCGAATACCCATTTCTATAAGCGAGTAAAAGCCCTTGGTTTTCAACGCAGCCGGTTAACGGGTCAAAGGGTCTCGCACGCCGGGTCGAATGACCGATGGATCATAGGCTTGGCGGGCAAAAACCTCTTGGACGCGTTCCTCAAAATGGCTGACAGGCAGGGTGTCATAGTCTGGGTCAAAGCTGTTTTGGTCCCAACGCTCACAGAATATGGCGCAATCGTCAAAATAGATATGCCCGCGATAGGTTTCGCGTTTGTCAGGATTGGCACCCATTTGCTGGCCATAATAGAGCATTTGGAAGTCGCCATGTTTCTCAACGACCCAGCTGCATTGCTCGCGCACGAACGGGCGTAAAATAGAGGCTGCATATTCGTCGTGATTATAGGGGGCAAAGATGTCGCCGATGTCATGCAGCAGGGTTGAGACGACCCAATCTATATCTGCCCCGTCACGTTCTGCCCTTGTGGCGGATTGTAACGAATGGCCGAGGCGGGTGATTTGATACCCCGACAGCCCTTCATCAAGCCCCACCAGCGCATTGAGTAGACGGCTGGCCGTGCCTTTGGTGTGTTCGATCTCATGTTTTGTGAGGAACGCGTAATCGGCGGCATCACCATCTTTCATGGCGCGGAATTTGACTTGGTCCATTATGAGTACATCGCTGTTTTGGCTTTGGCACCGGCCATTATGACCGCTGCTTGGTCTTGTTTTATTGTCTCGTAGTCTAGCAAATCGTCCGGATGAAACAAGCCCTTTGGTTGGGTGCAGGGTTTGAAATTGTCAGTGTCACAGTTCCCGCGCAACGGAACGCCATAATCACGGGCTTCATTGTTTTTTTTACATGGGGGCTGATGTAACGGATAACCACGCCAGTCCTACGGTTATCGGTGGTATTTGGTCCCGAGCCATGGATCATTAAACTGTGATGCAGGCTCAATTCTCCAGTGTCCAAAGCTCCGCAGGTGTTGTCTTTCTCAGCCACGTATACTTTGACCTCTTGCCCGCGTGAGAGCAGATTATGATCATCAAAGCTGTCTTCATGGGGGATGATTGGGCTTTGGTGACTGGCTTTGACAAAATCCATGCAGCCGCTTTGCCGGGTGGCCGGGGACAGGGCGCGCCAATCGGTGACGATCCCATCGATCTCGCCCAAACCCCAATAGGCCAAATCTTGATGCATGGTGACCATATGTTTGGTATTGGGCTATTTGATCAAAAATTCAGTAGAATATAGCAGAATATCCGGTCTCAATACGCCTTCAACCACATCCAAAATTGCTGGATGCGCGGCGATGTCATGGGCGATAGGCATCACCACATGGGCATTGACGCGCTTGTACACAGCCAAAGGTCGCGGCAGGCCATTGTTGAGTCAATCCCGCTCGATTCCTTCCAGTTCATCACGCCAAGTCTTAGATTGTGCGGCGGAAATAGTTGGGATTGGGAAGAGATAACCATCGTCCCAATACCGCTGCTTTTGCGGCTCTGATAGATGATTTGATATGTGGGAATCTTGTATTGTGGCCTCCGTGCTGTGCGTGAGATTGGCCACAGCCAAAAACGACGGTCTCGCCAAAAGCCGACATGGCTGAAAAAATGATCTATTCGCTGGACAGTGCAGGCGGGCTTGATACTATTTGTGCAGAAATAGGAGCATCTTGCGTGGAAAAATTTGGGAAGAGCCAATCTGTTGAACGGCGTGAAGACGATCGATTTTTAACCGGCTTGGGTCAATATGTTGATGACACAACGCCCGAGGGCGCTCTTCACGGCTATGTGTTCCGCTCGCCCTACGCCCATGGGGTGATCACCTCTTTAGATGTTGAGGCGGCGCAAGAGGCCGAGGGGGTGCATTTGGTGCTCACTGCAGATGTGTTAGATCAGGCCGGTGTTGCGGGCAAAATGGAGGCCAGCCTTCTGAAAAACCAAGATGGTAAAACCGCGCCCAATACGGATCGGTTTTTGTTGGCGAAAGACAAGGTACGCTTTGTGGGCGAACCTGTGGCGATGGTTTTTGCCGAGAGTTTGGCGCAGGCCCGTGCTGCGGTTGAGATGATCTGGCTCGAGATTGACGATTTGCCCGTGCATATGGAAGTGGGAACTGGCGGCACGCCGTTGCATGACTTGGCGCCGGACAATGTGGCCTTTGATTGGGCCATGGGGGATCTGGCGGAAATGGAGGCTGCGAAATCAGAAGCGGCCCATGTGTTGAGCTTCGAGATTGCTGACAATCGGATCATTTGCAATTCCATGGAGCCCCGCGGATGTTGGGCCAATATGGAAGAGGGGCGGTTGCACCTTTGCGTTAATGGCCAAGGCGTTTGGGCGCAAAAAGAGCAATTGGCCAATATGTTTGATCTACCGGCCTCCGAAATCCGGGTGACCAACCCAGATGTGGGTGGCGGTTTTGGTATGAAAGCTATGAGCTACCCTGAGTATTTCCTAGCAGCGCAAGCCACCCGCATGCTCGGGCGGCCTGTTCGGTGGATGTCGGATAGGTCTGAGGCTATGCTGTCTGACAATGCAGGCCGTGATCTGATATCAACCGGGACAATGGCACTGAATGCGGATTTGAAAATTATTGGTTATCAAGTGCAAACCCTCGCCAATATGGGTGCTTATTCGGGGCAATTTGCCCAACCGATCCAAACCCAATTGTTTTCCAAAGTGTTGACTGGGCTTTATGATATTTCGGTGGCGCATTTGCAGGTGACTGGGGTCTACACAAATACCACGCAGGTCGATGCCTATCGCGGCGCTGGGCGGCCTGAAGCGATCTATGTGTTAGAACGTGCCATGGATTATGCGGCGCGCGCTTTGAACGTGGATCCTTGGGATTTCAGACGTCTGAACTTCATCCCCGCTGAGAGTTTTCCTTATAAAACCGCCAGTAAAGTCCGCTATGATGTCGGGGATTTTCACCAAGTTTTGGATCGAGTGGTCGAAAAATGCGAGCTGGCCAGCTTTGTGGAGCGGCGGGCAGAAAGCGCTGCTAAAGGCCTGCTGCGGGGCATGGGCTTGTGTTGCTATATAGAAAGCATTCTTGGCAATCCGACAGAAACCTCGCGTGTCGTATTCAATGAAGATGGCACGGTAGATCTGTTCGTAGGCACCCAATCGAATGGTCAGGGCCATGAAACGGTCTATGCCCAATATTTGGCGGATCAGACCGGACTGCCAGTTGAGATGATCCATGTGATCCAAGGCGACAGCGACAAAATCCCAACGGGTGGTGGCACTGGCGGATCTCGCTCTGCCACTGTGCAAAATACTGCAACATTGGCCTTGGTTAGCACAATAACCCAGCGCTATGCGGCATTTTTGGCCCGCCATTATAACGCAGTTTCGCCTTCTGTCAGCTTTGACGATGAGGTGTTTCGGATTGCGGGCTCGAATGTTGTGTTCAGCCTTATGGATGCGGCAGATCTGGCCCGGGCTGAGGGCGAGCTGGATTTGCTCGATATGACGCAATCTGCCACGCTGGACGATTTGAGTTTTCCCAATGGCGCCCATGTGGCCGAAGTTGAGATTGACCCTGAGACTGGTCAGTCTAATGTGGTGCGCTATGTGATTGTTGATGATTTCGGATATTTGCTCAACCCGATGCTGGTGGAGGGTCAGGTACATGGTGGTGTGGTCCAGGGCCTTGGCCAAGCGATGATTGAGCATGTTGTTTATGACGAGAACGGTCAACTCTTGACCGCCAGCTTCATGGATTACGGCATGCCACGCGCTGGCGATGTGCCGATGTTTGAGTTCAACTCTGTTGTGGTGCCATCAACCGCCAACCCCATCGGCATGAAGGGCTGCGGTGAAGCTGGCACCATTGGATCGATGGCGGCAGTCTCAAATGCCGTGATGGACGCTCTGGCCGAGCGTGGTGTGACCCGGGCCGATATGCCATTTACGCCGCAACGGGTGTGGTCGATGCTGCAAGAGGCGGGCTAGGGCTCAATGTCCTTTTGCATTGGATTGATTCTAAGGTCTGGAAAAATTGCTTTGGCCGTACTGTGGGCGAAGAAAATCGCTCTCGTGGGGCGTTCACCCATGTCACCATTCTCGATGCCACGATGTCTTTTCGAGAACCTAGCTATCAAACCAATGCTGGGCTTGCCTATGAGTTGCTCACGTCCTGGCTAGCTCAAAATATCTTCCTACAGTACCAACCTGGGCTGCAATTTGAACGTCACAATCTTCTGGCCTCAGGCTAGGCAGTGATCACCGGCAGTGGAATAAATCGACAAATTCAACAGGTCTACGGTGCTTTGGCTAACCGCTACCGCCCGGGTGGTCAGATCTTTTTAATTGGGTGCTCTCGCGGGGCTTTTTGGGGCAAGTTGGCTCTTCATCGCTCCTTCAAAACGCTATGTTGGTAGCGATCCCTCGGAGCGCATTCATGGCTCTGTGCCCGTCGGCAGCGTTGGTGTGCTAGCTGATTTTCATTATGATGCAGGTGGTTGACCCGGTGGCGTAGACCTTACCGTCTTCAACACCACGGATTTCCCCCGCAGCCACGCCGGTGGAGCGTCCCACATGCTGCACCCAGCCGCGCGCTGTCACCTGCAGGCCAATGGGGATCGAGCGGGTGATATTCACCTTATACTCAAGGGTCGTGTAAATGCTGCCCCTGGGGACTTTGGTCATAACAGCGCAGGCCATGCAGCTGTCGAGCACCGCTCCGTACCAACCACCATGCAACGTGCCCATCGGGTTTGTGTGATCAAAATCTGGCATTCCGGTGAAAGCGACCTCACCGTCTAGCACCTCTGCCAGAGTATAGTTCAAAACCCGTGCTATGGGCGGGCGCGGCAATGTCCCGTCGCGCATGGCACACATGAAATCAAATCCGGACATCGACAACAGTTGCGCGCGGTCTGGTAAATCAGCGAAGGTGGTTGCATCAGGCATATGTTATCCTTTGATAAGACCGTCAGCCTAGCGCGCCAATTTAGGGTCTTCAAGCAACCTGACGTAGGGTTTGCGTGGGGGACTTGCCAATGGCGGTGCAAATCGCGGCCACGACCGTTGCGCGGTTCATGGTATAAAAATGCAGCTGATCTACGCCCGCTCTGACTAATTTATCGCAAAGCTCGGTGGCCTGTGCGATGGCCATGAGCTCGGCACGTCCTTCGCGGGCGGCGCGGGCAAAGCCCTCAGCAAGATCTGGTTCAATTGTGGTGCCACAAGCGAGGGCCATGGATTCAGTCGCCTTCCAATTCTGGACCGGCAAAATTCCGGGTATAAGTGGTATTGTTATCCCATGCGCCACCGCTTGATCCCTAAACCTTAAGAAGTTACCCGGGTGAAAAAAGAACTGTGTGATGGCGGCCGTCGCCCCTGCGTCTTGCTTGCGCTTCAGTATGTCGATATCGCTTTGTGCTGTTTGAGCCATTGGGTGCACCTCGGGATAGGCCGCCACTAAAATGTTCTCACAGCTTTGTAAACGTGCAGTTTGGATCAGGTCGCACACATCAAGCCGCTGCGGCGTCGCGTCCCCGCGCAAAGCCACAATCCCCTTAGCCCCGGCCTGTTTAGCCGCATCGAGATAAGCTGCTAGGTCATCGCGGGTTTGCGCGACGCAGGTGATATGAGCCTGTAGGGGGCCAAGACCTGATTTGTTCATTGCAGCTATGGTGTCGAGCGTTTTGATCGGATCGCGACTGCATGTCACCGATGAAAACTGTGGCGCAAAACCGGCCAAAGTTTCTGCGGTGCGTTGCAAGGCAAAGGCTGCTGTTACTGTTTTGGGCGGGAAAAACTCAAATGAAATATTGGTCATGGGATCCTCGAAAAGCTTGAATGTTGAATTGACATAACCCCAAAACTTATGATTAGTCCAATTCATATAATTCAACTTTGTTATGAGGATTTTTCCTAATGAACCTCGAATTGCGCCATCTCCGCGCCATCCGCGCTATCCATAACTTTGGTGGCCTGTCCAAGGCTGCGGATATATTGAATCTGACACAATCGGCATTGTCACACCAAATCAAAGGTCTCGAGGATCAAGCCGGGATTGATTTGTTTGTGCGGCGTACCAAACCTCTGAAACTTTCAGCGGCTGGGATGCGGATGCTGAAGTTGGCGGATCGAGTTTTGCCGGAAATTGAGGCGGCTGAAGAGGAGTTCCGCGGCTTGTTATCTGGGAAAACTGGTCGTTTGCACATTGCGATTGAATGTCATGCTTGCTTCGAGTGGCTGTTTCCGGTGCTGGAAGCCTTTCGGAAGGCCTGGCCTGATGTTGATGTGGATATCCGTCCGGGTTTGGCCTTTGGCGCCTTGTCTGCTCTGGCGCGTGAAGAGGTGGATCTGGTGGTGTCCTCGGATCCCGAGGAACACCCAGATTTGGAATTTTCCCCTCTGTTTGATTACGAACCGGTTTTTGTGGCCTCTAGCCAACATGCTTTGGCGCAAAAAGAATGGGTCGAGGCGCAGGATTTTCGCGATGAGCTTTTAATCACCTATCCTGTTGAGCGCGCCCGACTCGATGTGTTTTCTCAACTTTTGATGCCAGCCAAGGTGGAGCCGCGTGCCATCCGGCAAGTTGAGTTGACCGCCGTGATTTTACTGTTGGTGGCGTCAAACCGTGGCGTTGCAGTACTGCCGGATTGGGTTGTGCGCGAGGTACGCTATAATTCGGACTACGTCACACGCCCCCTGACGCAGAACGGTTTGACCCGTAGATTATATGCGGCAACACGCCGAGAAGACACCACAAAGCCCTTCATGTCGCATCTGTTGAAACTGGCACGCACTGAGCCTGTGAAATTGCAACGCAGCTAGCCCTTGGCAAGTCTGCTTTGGGGGCGTATAGCCCACCCCTGATCTGCAGGAGCATCACAATGGCACAAAGTGCAAATATGAACGTAATGATCGCGACCGCCCGCAAGGCTGGCCGAGCATTGGCGAAAGATTTTCGCGAAGTTGCGAACCTGCAGGTGTCGGTCAAAGGCGCCGGCGACTTTGTGACTCGCGCGGATATGCATGCGGATCAAGTGGTGAAAGAGGAACTGATCGCCGCCCGCCCAACTTACGGCTTTTTGGCCGCAGAACGCAATGAAATTGAAGGCAAAGATCCAACCCGCCGTTGGATTGTTGACGCAATGGTTGGTGCCACAAACTTTCAACACGGCATGCCGCATTACGCAGTGACAATTGCACTTGAGCATAAAGGCAAAATTATTGCCGGCGTGATCTATGATGCCGCTCAAGATGAATGTTTCTTTGCCGAAAAAGGCCAAGGCGCTTGGATGAACGAAACGCGAATGCGTGTTTCCGGTCGCCGCACGATGTCTGATTGTGTATTTGCTACGGGTTTGCCCAGTGCTGGTCGCTCAGATCTGCCACAAACTCTTACGGATTTGGCACAAATTCTGCCTGTATCTGCTGGCATCCGGAACTTGGGTGCCCCAGCGCTGGATTTGGCCTATGTGGCTGCAGGCCGGGTTGATGGTTTTTGGGAGCGTCGTTTGAAGGTTTGGGATATGGCTGCTGGTCTTATTATTCTGAAAGAAGCCGGTGGCTTTTCTGAATCGATTCACCCGGGTGAAAATAGTTTGGAAGATGGCACGCTCATTGCCGCCAACGACCAAATTTTTACACAATTGGCCAAAGCTGTACGCAAAAGCAGCTAAGCACCCGTTGCGTCATGTATTGACAGATGGGCCAATCGGGCCATCTTTAAATCATGAAGTTTATATTTGCAGCGCTCTTGGCGATCATGGCCAGCATAGGATCGGCGGAATGTCCAGATAATCCACCGATTACGCAGGCTTTGAATAAAGCTTATACTGATCTGAAATTTGCTAAATTCTCCGCAGAGGCGCAGGTGGTCACGGATGAGCTGTGGCGGCTCTGGACTCAGGCGCCTGATGGCGAGGCACAGCGTCTGTTAAACAGCGGTATGCTCAGGATACGCCAAGGTGATTTGCGCGCGGCTCAAGAACAGTTGAGCGATTTGATTGCCTATTGTCCCAATTACGCAGAGGGCTACAACCAAAGGGCTTTTGCGCGCTACTTGGCGTTTGACTTTGAAAAAGCCCTGCCGGATTTGGCCCGGACGCTCGCCATTCAACCTCGGCACTTAGGCGCGCTGTCGGGCAAAGGCCTGACGCATTTGGCGCTGGGACAGGAGGCTTTGGCGGAAATTGAATTCCGAAAAGTGCTGGCTTTGAACCCTTTCACGCCTGATCAGGATTTGATCCAAGATTTGGGTACCGATTTATAGAAAATCCGTCTTTACACGCCCCGCGTTTTGCCTATGTTCGCGCCTGTGCCCGCGTGATGGAATGGTAGACATAGAGGACTTAAAATCCTCAGGCTTAACGGCCGTGCCGGTTCGAGTCCGGCCGCGGGTACCATTGATCTTACAATAGTCAAATAAATAAAGGATTTTAGAGCACCCTATGGTGGGATTGTGTACCACTTTTGTTATATTTGTGTACCACTTTGTGTACCGCTTTTGTTGTTAAACTTGGGTCTTCAATCAGTTGTGACCTTACATTGTTGCGAATCCATATGATCACCCTTGGCTGGTCTAACCCCAGCACCATCAAGCGCCACACCTGAGTTCCCCGCCACCGAGCTAACTCTAGCGAACCTGTACGATCTGGAACGTGTTGTTACCTTCGACGCCGCAGTTATCACATCTGGCTTTCTGACGTATCTCATGGGCTGTGGTGTCGCCTCCAACGACAGCAATAAGGTTTGCCACCTCCAGAAGCGTATGATGCTTACAGAGGCCGCAGGTGATGCTGAGGGTGTGGTCTGGGATAGTGCTGAGTTTGATCATTCATCAGTAAGTTTTAAGAACTCTGCACGTTTACTATTCATCCACTGCTGCATCCCACTTGGATCGACCATCAAGGCTTTCATTGTCCCCATAGCTGCTATGTGTGCAGCATCTTTTGCCTGAAACATTGCCATGCTGTGTTGCTTACTTTTTTCCGCTATCTCTTCAAATGTTTCTGCAAAAAACTCTGTTTCACAAGCACCACCTAATTGCCTACAAGTCATACGCTTCATCATAATTTCCTTGTCATGTTTTGGACCTAAGTGCTGACTGCATTTAAGGAAGTGTAACATCAGCTGACATCGCTTGTAGTTTAGTTATCAAAATCTTATTTAGAGATCGAGGCAACCAAATCAGCGTCAATCAATATGTTTTCATGCTGATATTTATCTCTTACCGGCATGACCACATTCTTACTCCACTCATTCATTGCATTGATGGCGTCATTACCTGAGGCTGAGACAAATGCCGTCATTCTGGTGGGATCATTGCGATCTTTGTTAATATCAACTGAAATGTTAGTTGCGATTGACGGGTTTTCCCATGCAAGCCACATTTTCTTTAATTCTTCAATAAAAGCATCATTATCTGCTTCTGATGTGAACTTGTTGATGTTTAATCGCTTTAATACGGCCATTTGATTTCTCCAATATTATCAACCTCAGACTGCCAGCGAATAAACCCATCTGCAAACAAAAAAGGCCAACCCCTTGTTACAGAGGCTGGCCAAGTAAGGGAAATAGAGGTGCTAGCAAGCACATCTGATTGAGGACTTATGTGGAGTTACGTTAGCTTCAAGGGTTTATCTTTTAGAACCTAGCGTAACTTAGAAAGTAATTCTTTATCTTGGGAATATGATTGGGAAACGGCCTCAGGCAAATTGTTTCGTATCTTTCTGGAGGGTCCCACTTCAGGCTCACACAGAGGCTGATACACGCACAGTAGCGCAGCTTATCAACTCGTGTGGCCTACACCGTTTGAGGCACCCCAGCGTGCTTTCATGCGCTGTACGGTTGTAGCTTGCCAAGTGGTGGAACGGCCTGATGGCGTCTGTACTCCACGTTCAGTCAAGAACCTAGCGAGAGCCTTGGCTGGTTCATCAGGGGACATACCGCAGTCTTCGATGAACTGACGCATCTTCTGGGCAATCTCATCAGCTTTAACCTTCTTACCTGCTGCTGCTTTGAGGCAGTCGTCACGAGTACCAGTGCGCCCAACGAACTTAGTCTTGTCGTCCTTGCTGTAGGCTCCAAGCACCTGACCTCTGGCTTTAGCTGCTGCGAGTACGGCACCAATCTCTGTGTGCCACTTAGTCTGAATTTGTATACCGTTTCTGTTAGTAACCCGCAGCCTGCGGTGCGTTCGAGGTTTGCCTTAGCTTGAATCTTTACGGATATCCTTGGCTAATTGAACAGTTGTAACGTTGATGTTTTCAATTTATGCTTAACTAAGTTTAGTCAAGGAGTTTTCGGTAATGTCCAAACTAAATAACACGAGATTTATCGACATAGCATTTTCTGATGGAACTCCCAAGAAGGCTTTCTTAACAGCATGTGTCGTTGGTACAGTTCTTACTACTATCAATCACGGGGACGTAATACTTTCTGGAAACTTTCCGCCATTCTTAAAGATTATTCTAACCTATTGCGTGCCATTTTGTGTTACCACGTGGGGTGCATATCTTGGAAAGAAGGCAAAAATAATGCAACAAGAAGATATAGGTAACCTTAACGGAAAAACTTTCCCTTAATATCCTATATCCGAGTTACCACGCCATTGATCTGGCTCTAGTCTAGCCTGCAAGTACGGCCTGATACGTGTTGTTACCCTTGGCTCCAAACTCATGACAGCGGAACTTCTAGCGTACCTCATGGGTTGTCATGTCGCCATCCTACGACAGCAATAAAGTTTGCAATCTCTAGCACCGTATAATGCTTACAGAGGCCACAGGTGATGCTGTGGGATGGTCGAGTGGTCATTGGCTCACATCGATAACCCGCTCATGTAGTAAGTCCCCCACATGATGACGGGAAAGGTTGAAACGAACAAAAAACATCATCGCCAAGCGAATAACTTCAGGGCTGGTTTTAAAGTAGTGAAATGGCGAATGTTTTGTCATCAAAATATACGACTGATTAGCCTTGCCCACCCCCAACAAAATCGAGCTCCACAGAACCAGAATAATGGACTTGTCGGTTAGGCAATGCCTGCGTGAACTTCGCTATTTCTGCCTCGATCAGTTTTTCGATTTCTTTTTGCACCTTAATGTTTGAGAACTCCCAAACCACCGTGGATACGTTAGGTGTGCTTTCATCGTATAGAAGCCTAAAGCGGGCGCCCTCTGTCGACGCAATTAAATCAGGCCACTTTGTATGTAGCACACTGTTGAACATTTGTGCATCAACAGGTGTCGTGAATGTACGAATAAAAATCTTCATCTGCATTTTTGATAACCCCTATTTCAACTAGTAATTTTACTTATTGCATGAGTGCTAATAACTGCAAGGCGAGTATTTTGCTACTATTCTCTGCTAAAACTGTCGACTTTGAAGCACTCGGCGGCCTTATGATGAATGAAGATCAGTTTCAGTGGGATAAAGATAATGGTGTTGAATACGCTGCGTACACCATGCAGCCAATGGGCGCTTAAATTAAGTCTTTAATCCAGCTAGAACAAATCTATTTAACCTACGTTTTAGCTGGCCTAACCCCAGCACCATCAAGCGCCACATCTGAGTTACCCCTCCAGACGATCTGATACGTGTTGTTGCCTTTAGCTCTGCAGTTATCACATCTGGCTCTCTGACGTACCTCGTGGGCTGTCGTGTCGCCTCCAACAACAAGCATAAGCTGGCTACCTCTAGCATGGAGTGATGCTTACAGAGGCCACGGGTGATGCTGAGGGTGTGATCTGGGATGGTGCTAAGTTTGGTCATTGGTGATGCTCGTGCTTAATCATCTTCAAGCTTGTCCTTGTAAGCTAACCCCATCCAAGCAAGCACAACAAAGAATAGTGGTCGAGAGAGTATAAACACCGAAAAGTACGGGCGAT
>Ga0206130_10002258_pt1 | contig 26909 bp, 18 predicted proteins | sample Helgoland_Spring_9_FD_148637 | JGI IMG/M metagenome (GOLD analysis project Ga0206130, IMG submission 148637) | Pelagic subsurface seawater microbial communities from Kabeltonne, Helgoland, North Sea - Helgoland_Spring_Bloom_20160512_1 | ecosystem: Environmental > Aquatic > Marine > Epipelagic ...
CGTCAGGGAAACACTCAATCGATTGCCATTGAATTGGCCAGCGGGTAGCGGACGGATTCTTCCTTACGCCATCGGTGGCACCGCCAGTTATTGGCTCATCGATCGGGTTGTAAACTTTGTCTAGTGCACTGGGCTCGGGTAAGACGGTGATATAACCCATTAACGTGTGGGCGTAGCGTTTGCCTGTCCTAGCGTTAAAACGAGGGGTGGTGCCGATTATCGCTTTCTGTTAGTTTAAACGATCGTTTTATCTTGGTGCGTTAAAAAGTTTTTAGTGGACCAGTTTTTGATGGGCAAGAGCTTGGTAGAAAAAAGCCTGGTAGAAAAAAGCTTGGTAGACGAGCCTTTGGTTATTAAGGCCTCGGCAGGGGCGGGCAAAAAACGACGGGCTGACTCCAGTCTAACCCGCGAGAAAATTCTGGTGACCTCGGTCAGACTGTTCAGTGAGAGCGGCTTTGATGGTGCGTCGATGCGAGCCATTGCTGATGTAGCAGGGGTCAACCTGGCTTCAATGAACTATCACTTCGGTTCGAAAGTGCAACTTTTTGAGGCTGCAATTGAATATTCTGCGGCGCCAATAAATGCACGACGCATCCGCCAACTCGATGCGCTTGAAGCGGCGCAGGGGTTGCCGACGGTTGCACAACTGGTGCGCGCGTTTGTGGACGTTGATATTATTGGTGGTGATTTGGCCTGGCCGCAATTGAGCGCACGCATTCTTGCTGAACCATCGAACCTGTCGGAACGCCTGCTTGAGCGCGCGTTCTCGCCTACGGTACAGCGTTTTTTGCAGGCTTTGCAGTGCTCGTTGCCCCATTTGGATCCGGCGCAACTAGGATTACGGTTTTATTTTGTGGTCGGCGCAATGCTGCATCTGGTTCGCTTTAGTCCGTCGCCGATGTTCACCGGAGCTGCCCTGCCTAAAGAACCTAAAGAACCTAAAGAACCTAAAGAACCTAAAGAACCTAAAGAACCTAAAGAACAGCGCATCGATGAACTCGTCAATTTCGCGGTTGCCGGCCTCTGCCAGGCGCCGATCAAGAACAACTCACGTAAAGGAGATCGAACCGGATGAAACGCATCCTCCCGCTGTTGGTGGTGTTAGGTGGTTTCTCTGCAGCCGCTTTATTGATTGCGACCGGTCCTCAGGTTCAGCCTCAGGCAGCCCAAATAGTACCGCCGCTAGTTCGAATATTGACGGTGCAGCCGGGAACGCATCAGTTCAGCGTTCGCACTCATGGCAGTGTGGTCCCGCGGACCGAAAGTGAACTCGTGCCTGAGGTGGACGGGCGTGTGCTTCGCGTATCGCCGGCGCTTGTATCTGGCGGATTTTTCTTAAAAAACGATGTGCTCCTTGAAATAGACTCGTTGGATTATGACGTAGCCCTGGAACAGGCCCGCGCGGGCATGGCACGCGCCAAGAGTGACCTTGATAATGAACGCAAGGACCACCTGCGCCAGGAAGATCTGGTCACTAACGGCTCGATCAGCGCTTCCCAGTTAGATAATTCTCTTAACCGTGTCACGATCGCCAAAGCCACGCTGCGTGAAGCCAGAGCGCGACTCGCGCGGGCGCAACGCGACCTGGCCAGAACTAGCATTACCGCACCTTACGACGGAAGGGTGCGGTCGGAGCGGGTTGATGCGGGGCAGTTTGTGCGTCGGGGCGAGGCGATAGGAACGATTTATGCGGTTGATTTTGCCGAGGTTAGGCTGCCGATTCACGCCAATGAACTCGCATACTTGGATCTGCCGATCAGTAAAGAGGGCCAATCATTAGCGACTCAGGCCAAGGTCACGCTAAGCGCAGAATTCGCCGGCTCTGTACATTTCTGGCAGGGCAAAGTGGTACGTACCGAAGGTGAGCTGGATCCGATGACCCGTATGGTCCATGTCGTCGCCCGGATTGCCGATCCTTACGATAGCCCGCAGGAGCGTGCTCCTCTGGCAGTCGGATTGTTTGTTGATGCGACCATCTATGGCAAGACAATCAGCAATGCCACCGTCTTGCCACGTTCAGCGTTGCGAGAGGGTAACCAGGTGCTTGTCGTTGATAAAGAGGACAGGCTCCGCTTTCGCGCCGTTGATGTGCTGCGGTTGATCGATGACCAGGTGTATATCGGCGCGGGTCTGGCGGGGGGCGAGCGAGTGTGCGTTTCAACATTGCAGATGACCGCTGACGGCATGCGGGTTCGGGTCGTGAAGGACGCAACGCCATCATGAGCGGGCCCATTGCCTGGTTTGCGCGGAACCATATCGCGGCCAATCTACTGCTGGGTGCAATTGTAATGGCGGGGCTGGTGTCGTTGCCGTCTATGTCACAAAAATCGTTCCCGGACCTCGACTTTAATCTCATTACGGTTTCCGTACTCTATCTTGGCGCCGCACCAGAGGAAGTGGAAGAGGGCGTATGCATCAGAGTCGAAGAGGCTTTGGACGGCATTCAGGGCGTAGAAAAGATCAGCTCCAGTGCGATAGAAGGTGTTTGCTCTGTTTCTGTTGAATTGCTCGAAACTGCCGATGCGTCGAAGGCGCTTGGTGATGTCAAAAATCGTGTTGACGCGATTGATACATTCCCCAAGGAAACAGAAAAGCCGGTGATTACACTGGTGACAACAGAGCGTTCCGTGATGGATATTGCGGTCACCGGGCCGACTGATGAGCATGAATTAAAAGCGATCGGTCAGCAGGTGCGAGATGAGATTGCTTCGCTCCGTGGCGTCACACAAGTGAAGCTCTCCAATGCACGCCCTTATGAAATTTCCATAGAGATTTCAGAAGTGTCGCTGCGCCGTTACGGCCTGACGTTCCAGCAGGTCGCGAAGGCAATTCAGGCCTCATCTCTGGATCTGCCAGGTGGGTCAATCAAGACTGAAGGCGGCGAGATCCTGCTGCGGACCAAGGGCCAGGCCTACCGGGGGTCAGAATTTGAGCAACTGGTGATTCTGACAGCCGCCGATGGAACACGCGTTTATTTGCGCGACTTGGCAGAAGTGGTCGACGGGTTTGAAGATACCGAGCAAAAGCTTTGGTTTGACGGCCAACCTGCTGCCTTGATTCGGGTTGCCAGAACAGCTGACCAGGATGTTCTTAAGATCAGTAATGCAGTAAAAAACTATATAAGCAATAGTATCGACCACTTGCCAGAAGGCGTGGAACTGACCATCTGGAATGACGGCTCTGTCTTTCTGCGTGAGCGCCTGGATACCCTGTTTGACAGTGCGCGTCAGGGTTTTTTGTTGGTTCTGATACTGCTCGCGCTTTTCCTGCGACCGCGACTCTCGTTCTGGGTCAGTGTGGGCGTGCCGGTCGCTTTTATGGGCGCTATCTTCCTGGCGTCACTCCTGGGTATGTCTATCGATGGGATCTCGACCTTTGGCTTTATTTTGGTGCTCGGCATATTAGTTGACGATGCGGTGGTGGTCGGAGAACGTGTTTATTCTATGCAGTACCGTTCTGGTTTGGCCCCGACGGATGAAAACCTACTGACTGCCGCTATCGACGGTACCCGGCAGGTGTCGGTGCCCGTGATATTCGGTGTGCTCACAACCGCTACCGCCTTTGTTCCTGTGATGCTGGGCCCGGGTTCTATTGGCCAGATACAAAGTGTTATTGCTACCATCGTGCTGTGCTGTCTGGCGTTTTCCCTGATCGAGTCGCAACTGATTTTGCCAGCGCATCTGGGTCACAAGAGCGTGTCTTCAGAGGGTGGCGAGGTCGGGCTGATGCTGGTGCCGCTACTCGGAATTATCTTGTGGGAGGTATCATGGAGTGGTCGCAGCTATCTTGCCCTCGCGATCGCGACCTTAGGTGTCTTTGTCGCGTGGCATCTGCAGGGGGGATACCAAAGGTTCGCGGTTGAGCTTATTGATCGACAGCAGCATTTTTCCGACGGACTGGAGAACCTGATACAACAAAAATTTCGCAGGCTGGTCACGAAAGCAACGGAGGCACGTTATGTCACAGCGGGTGCTGCATTGGCCGTGTTCATAACGACTATCGGCGCAATCTCAGGCGGCCATATGCCCTTCTCTTTCTTCCCGTCAATTCCTGCTGATGCCGTTACGGCGAGACTTACTATGCCGCTGGGGACTTCAGCAACAGTGACGGAGAACATCGTCGATTCTATCAGGGCGGTAGGGGAAGATCTCGGTAATGAGTTGAATTCAATGCACCCTGGGGCGCCTCCGGTTACTCACATCCTGGCGGCTTTGGGCGGTCAGCCAGTGAGTAATGCGGGTGGTGGGATCTTTGCCGGTGGCGCGTCACCTGCGGGCGGACATCTTGCAGAGGTCACCATGCAATTGATACCAGGTGATCAGCGCGAGATAAGCACCCTGGAGATTGCACAACAATGGCGCGAAGCGGTGGGTGTCGTTCCGGATGTGGTGGAACTGAGCTTCAATGCATCGAGCTTCAGTGTTGGCGCCGAAATCGATATGCAACTCGAGGGAAGCGATATGGATGAACTCCGTATCGTGGCCACTAAAATACGCGAGCGTCTGGCAAATTACCCGGGCGTGGTCGATATTGGTGATTCTTTTCGCGCGGGGAAACGCGAAATCAAACTGGAAATATTACCAGCGGGCGAGGCACTCGGTTTGACGCTTGGCATGTTGGCCATGCAGGTAAGGCAATCGTTCTACGGTGAAGAAGTGCAGCGTATCCAGCGGGGCCGCGATGATGTGAAGGTCATGCTGCGTTATACCGCATCTGAACGGCGGACATTAGGTGCGCTGGATCAAATGCGGATACGCACCTTGGACGGATCCGAAGTGCCCTTTGCAACAGTTGCTCGGGCGACGCTGGGCCGCGGATTTTCCGCGATCAAACGAATCGACGGTCGCCGCGTGGTGAACGTGACCGCAGACGTTGATCGCACAGTGATCACGGCGAACGAGATACTGGCCAAATTCGGTGACGGTCCCGTTCAGCAGATCATGCGAGACCACCCGCGCGTGTCAGCCAGCCTGGAAGGCGCTCAGAGAGAGCAGAGTGAAACCTTTAGTTCACTGATTCCGTTGTTCGTACTCGCGCTGTTTATTATTTACGCCTTGTTAGCGATTCCGCTTCGTTCATACGGCCAGCCATTAATTATTATGTCTGTTATTCCGTTTGCATTTGTCGGAGCCATTTGGGGACACATTATTATGAAAGCGCTTGGCCTGCTCGACAGCCTTGCGATCATGTCGATCATGGGTATTGTTGCAGCCTCTGGCGTGGTGGTGAACTCCAGTCTGGTGCTCGTTCACGCCGTTAATCAGCGGCGGGCCGAAGGCATGTCAGTAACTGATGCTGTCATTGAAGCGGCGGTTTCCCGGTGCAGGCCGATACTATTAACGTCATTGACGACCTTTGCCGGGCTCACACCGTTGTTGCTAAATCAATCAGTGCAGGCAGGGGTATTGATACCGATGGCGACGTCAGTGGCTTGGGGAGTCATGCTGGCGACCGTGGTGACGTTGCTGGTTGTCCCGGCAGGGTATCTAATTCTAGAGGATGCTGGTTCGCGGCGCTCACCCCGTTAATGCGGGTCATAATCTCGGCTAATAGTTTGTAAGGCCGCGAGGGGCCCCAGGACTTTGTGATTTATAGCCTACTCAACCGAGGGGCCACCAGCAGGCCAGATTCGCAGCACTGGCAATCTAGTAGGGGTCAAAGGTAGGATCCAAGCTTGATCATTAACAATCAATAAGTGTTTTACCTATGGCAGACAAGACTGAAGTCATCTCTACCCGGCAAAAAAACTACACCCTGTTTGTCCTCGTGCTTGTTTTCACCTCAAGTCATGTCGATAGACAAATTATGGGTATCCTCGGGCAGCCCATCAAAGAGTCATTGCAGATTAGTGACACCCAATTGGGTTTGTTGACGGGTATTATGTTTGCCGTGTTCTATGCAACCCTCGGTATGCCAATGGCCATGTGGGCAGATCGTCGAAACCGACGCAATCTTATCTCTTTCTCAGTCTTTTTATGGAGTGGTATGACAGCGCTGTGCGGCGCAGCAGCGTCTTTCACGCAGCTGTTATTACTTCGCATTGGCGTGGGCGTGGGTGAAGCTGGGTCGAATCCCCCGTCGCATTCAATCATCGCTGATCTTTACCCAAAGGAGCAGCGCGCCACCGCCATGGCCATTTTTGGTACGGGGATCAACTGGGGAATACTTATCGGATTTCTTGTCGGTGGGTGGATCAACGAATGGTATGGCTGGCGAACCGCTTTTGTTGTTGTCGGTCTGCCGGGCATCTTTTTAGCCCTGTTAGTGCGCTTCACCTTGAAAGATCCGCCGCGCGGTTATGCGGAAGCGAAGGGAAAAGACCTACCTAAAGTGACGCCGCCGCCGTTTTGGAGCGTGGTTAAATTCATGTTGCATAACCCGGTGCTTCGCAACATTATTGCAGCGGGCGCGTTGATTGCTTTTACGGGCTACGCTTCGGTCATCTGGATACCTATTTATCTGGTTCGCATTCATGGCATGGGGACCGGTGAGGTTGGCACCTACCTCGCCCTTTTTATTGGCGTGGGGGGCGCCGTCGGCATTTATCTGGGAGGTCGTTTGGCCGACTTTTTGGCCGCTCGACATGGCGAGCAATGGCTGCCCTGGATGGTCGCAATCGTAAGTTTGTTAGGGCTTCCTTTTTTGTATTTTTGTTTTACGGCAGCCACTCAGGCAGGGGCCCTATGGGCCTATGCTCTGCCCGCTGCACTAGGGACGGTGTATGTCGCACCTGGTTTTGCGCTGATCCAGAATCAGACACCGACGGAAATGCGCTCGGTCGCAGCGGCCATTAATCTTTTCATCATAAACATTATCGGACTAGGACTTGGCCCGTTCTCTATCGGATTTTTTAGTGATATGTTTTCACCTGAATATGGTCTTGATGGCTTACGCTATGCGCTGATGACCAGTTTAGTGGTGATTCTATGGGGGTCTTTTCATTACTATAGAACGGGTGTGCTATTGAAGCGTTCGGCACCCTAAACGACAGGCCTGAACGGGCTTTACAAGGTTATCTCTGAATAAATTTATTTCAATCAGGGGGTTAAGGGTTCTTTGGTCGTCAGGAAACCTGTTTTGCTGTGGCCTATGGCGAGATTAGTCGTTGAACCTGAATAGTAGAACGTGCTCATAACCTTTATGAAATAGCGTGACACACGCTAAAACTAATGGCATTTAATAAGACAGCAAAGGAGAACATGATGGGAACAGCAGCAAGGGTCGTTGTTTTACCGCAAAAACCAGGCGCGCTAGAAGTTCAGGAGCTGATTTTGCCCGACCCGGGCCCTACACAGGTCGTGGTGAAGCAATATGCCTCCGGCGTTTGTCATTCGCAGTTGCACCAGATGCACCGGGAGCGCAATTCGCCGATTTTACTGGGCCATGAAGCGACGGGCGTGATACTCAAGAAAGGCAGCGCAGTAACGCATGTTGATGAAGGCGACATTGTGCTTGTTACCTGGGTTCCGCGGGCGGCGAGAGATGCAACAGGCTTGCCGGTGCGGGCAACGCTTGAGGTGAGTGGAGGCACCGCGCAATCCGAAAACGTATTCACTTGGGCTGATCACACCCTCTGCGACGAGCAGTATGTCGTGAAGACTGATGCCAATATCAAAAAAGATGTCACCTCGATAATTGGTTGTGCGGTAATGACCGGGGCTGGCGCAGTGATCAATACCGCCGGTGTGAAAGCTGGTGAAAGCGTCGCCATTTTTGGCGTTGGCGGCGTTGGCTTGTCTGCGGTGGTAGGGGCGCGTATGGCCGGTGCTAGTCCGATTATCGCTATCGATCTGGACGATGCGAAGCTGGAATTTGCAAAGCGCTTTGGTGCAACCCACACGATCAACGCGGGTCGTGAAGACGCAGTGGCTGCCATTCATGCCCTGACGGTTCGGGAAGGCGAATACACAATTACTCGACAACTGGTGAGCGGCGCGGACTACGCCTTTGATTGCATCGGTTTGCGGCAAACCATGGAACAAATTGCGCCGGCCTGTAGAACCTGTCACTTTGGTGAACATGTTGGTGGTACCGCAGTGCTGGTGGGCGTGCCCTCTACGCCTGTTGAGTTAAATGCGATTGATATCCTGATCAACGAGAAGCAGTTTCGCGGCAGTATCGGTGGCTCCTGCGCGCCTGACAGGGACTTCCCCACGTTCTTGCAATGGCATGCGGATGGTCATCTGCCGTTGGAAGAAATGGTGACAGAGCGCTATAGCATCGACCAGATCAACGAAGCCACCACGGCGCTTGAGGAAGGTAAGATCAGTGGCCGAGCGATTCTTGAGTTTTAGGAGACCTCAGTTAGGGTTTCTCTGCTAACCGAAGCGCGGGGTTTTGGTAGATGTCGGGTCGGGGCGAAAATCGCTGTCGGTAGGGACGGCGCCAGCGATATGCCGTGAACCCTGGCATTATTCGGCTAGCAGGAAAGCGCTCCGCGGAGTTTTTAGTCGTTGCAGTTGCCATCCATTTCACTGATCCAGTTTGAAATAAGTGCAATACCCTCTTCGTGAACGAGACTTCTGCCCAGTTCCGGCATCATTGCGCCTGGATCTATTGAACTCATCCGGTAAATGAGAATAGATTCTTCGGGTTTTCCAGGAACAATAGAGAATTTGTTACCCCCGGTACCTTGGCCCGCCGCGATGGGTAACTTACATTCACCTAGGCGCATCTTGTGTTTGGTCGCGATGTCCAAATAGAGGCCAGAAGTGTCCGCTGGTCCCTGTTCGCTGTGGCAATGCCCGCAATTAATATCAAGGTAGGACCTGGCTCTATCTTCAAGAGCATTTGAGGCATCCTGCCAGTTTTTCGTGGCAAGCACTGGTTTGTTTTTTATCTCAAGCCAACCGGCTGCCTGCCAGGTATCAAGTTGATTTTGATGACCGCCATAACCATTACGGTGCAGGTTCGCTACTTTGGGCCCTATGGGATTTAGTGACTTTGAAGCGGTGTTGGTGCCGTGGCATCCCGCGCACTGGTTTTGGTCGGGCACAATATAAGGGAAGCTCCGGCGTTCCGTAGCGTTTACAAGTTCCAGTTTTTTGATATCGCCGGTCACCTCCAGATTGGCGTCGGTCTGCTCGTCGTTCCAGACATAGGGTAATGCGACCCAGCCAGACTGTCGGTGAACTAATAGTCGGGTTTCCACCAAGCGGGCTTTTGTCAGATCAAGGCTGCCTCTTTTGCCGGCGTCGGGATTGAACAGGCTGCCATTGTCATCAACTTGCAGGACACCGCCCTCGGCAGCCGGGTAGTAGAAGGTCTTGCTGATGATACTGCCTACTGGAAAGTTCAGCGAACCTGCTGAACTAGCCGTAACTAAATGTCCCTCCGGAATCGTAATGGTGCGAAGTTTGTGGGCGTAGTCGGTAAACAAAGTAGCATTGAGCAGGTACGGTTGAACGTCGCTATGCAATACCAGCTGATTGTCCTGCCGTGACATGAGAGACCAGCCTGACAGTAAGGCGGGGTCTTTGTCCGGAAACTTGGAAGTCGGTGGTGTGCATCCGGCGAGCGCGAAGGCACAGAAGAAGCTCACCAACTTTAGTAGATGAATGCGCAACGTTCAAAAGCTCGCTAATTTCACAGCAGGCAGCGGGCTATGCCGGCACTGGTGGTCAGTCTCGTTGACTCTTGGGTTGGCGAACTGATTAGGTGCATCGACATTAAACACGGCGCTGGAAGCTTCATTGTAGATGCAGATCTGATACTCGGTTGGCAGTTTGCCATCCACAATGAGCGCTGGATTGACAAAGCCATCCCAGATGACGTTTGGAAATGTTCCCTCTTCGCCGAAAATGGCATCCTTAAGTTGGGGCAGATAGTCTGTGTCGGGGTCGTTACCTCCGCCCTCATAACGGTTGTCATGAATTGATACCTTTTCCGGGTACGGATCAAAAGACGAAGCGTTATCTCGGTCGCTGTAGTTAGTGGAGTAAACACTCGAGATCACAATGTGGGCGGTTTGATTGTTCTTAAGGTCGTTGTCAAAAATCTCAACAAGGTCGTTGGAGTTAATTGAAATACCTGAGCCTGCAGGAACGCCGGCCACGGCGCCGCCCGGTGCAGCAAAGTTCGCGGTGTTGTTGTCTACGATTTGGTTGTTGTAAATTCGTGTCCTAACACCTTCAAGAGAAAGATTAGGCATGTTGAACACCAGTATGCCGCCAGTGTTGTTGGTGGCGACATTGTTGTAAACATCGGCGTTTATCGTGTTCTCGATCTCTATACCCGCCACGTTGTATTCTGCTCGACTGTCTCGGACCACAACCTGACGAGACTGGCCAACATAGATACCAGCATCCGAGGCCCCTATAGCGATGACGCCCTCGATTAGTGTGTTCTCCGTTTGCACGGGATATATCCCGTAGGCACCATTGTCCGTGTCAGGTCCATTAGTCCATTCAGTGCGGACCCGGCGGATGACGATGTTCTTTCCCTCATTGATCTTGAGGGCGTCACCCTTAGCGTCTTCGATCGCCAGGTCTTCGATCGTGAAGTCGCTGGCTGTCACGAGTATGCCTTCTGCGCCGCTTATCTGATGCTTGAAGCTGAGAATGGTTTTATACATGCCCGCGCCGCGAACGGTTACGCCATCAACTTTTAACGAGAGTGATCGTTGAAAATCAAACGTTCCTTCCGGGATTGTTATGACATCGCCCGATTGGGCGTTCAAAAATTTTGATTGTAGTATTTTCTGCATGTTCGGGAGCTCTGCAGAGGACGTCGGGCTGGATTGCGCGGTGGTATTGCCACTGTCGGAACAGGCAGTAAGCAGAACGGCTAAAACAAAAAGCAAGATTCTCGACATAAGATGCGCCTTAAAATTTTGAATGATCTATCCTAGTTGATACGACTTTTTCTGCAAGGCATCGCATTACCTAAGGCTGCCTGTGATGAAGCGGCGGTTTCAACAAACGCTGCCGCAGTAACTGTTCAAAAAAGCGCTAGTCTTTTATCGCACTACTAATCAGGGATGCTCCAAGACGATCACATCGTTTCTTGTATCTGGTCTTTAACACTGACACGTTCTCGTAGTTGCGGTTGATTTGGTCTGTCATATAAGCCAACACATCACGCCAATCTTCAAGGAAGTATTCCTCTGCGGAGTCCTCCTCATAGGCTTCAAGCGCTGCGAGTTTTGCCCTTTTAACAAGGTCGTCCATTTTTTCTGATTCAAGCTCCGCCATGAGTCCAAGGCCCCCCTTTTGTCTAAAAGCGCCTGCCATCATCCTGTGATACACAGCGCAGGTGGTGTATTCACCCATCGAGGTTGGTTCGGTTTCAGCAAACACCTGGGAAGTACTTAACAAAGACACGATGAGCAATATGAAGCGCATAAGGGCTGTTTCCTTGAGCTGGACCGGTAAGACTAGCACCAAAAGAATCGTCTCGGGGATCGTGATGCGAATAGAGGTAAACACCGGCCGATTGTATGTTGATGTTTCCGCCGATCCTTTCATTGGTGCGAAAACGAAAAGAGATTAGTATGAGTGGCGGGGCGGCGCGTGCCGAGGCAATAGTCTCATGTACGTTAGTTAGGGATCCAATAGGAGGCACAAAGCGGTATGAAGAGATTTTTTAGGACCAACGTCAAGGCGCTCAGTTGGGCATCAGCTTTGCTGATGCTTGTCATAGCGCAGTTTTCATCCGCTGGTAATTGGCCACAGGAACTGCCAGTAGAAGGCGGTACTATCGTCGTCTATCAGCCACAACCGGAGGAATTAAACGGCAAAACTCTTAAGGGTCGTGCCGCGATGTCGATTGAAATGGAAAGTAGGACGGAACCGATCTACGGGGTGTTTTGGTTCACCTCATTTATCGAAACTGACCGCGATGAAGATACGGTCAGCTTCAGTAACATCGCAGTCACTAAGGTCACCTGGCCAGACTCCAAAGACACAGGAGAACAGCGATTCAAGCAGGCCGCTGAAAAGGCCCTGAATAACGCCAGCTTTGAGGCGTCTCTAGCAGGTATGACCGCTGCGCTTACCACCTCGCAGAACGTACAAAAGAGCCTGGAAGATATTAATAACGATCCGCCGAAAATCGTATTCAGCGAAGAACTCGCTGTGCTCGCGCTGTTCGATGGCAAACCGCATTTCGAGGGGGTTGAGAACAGTCCCTACCAGCGCGCACTTAATACTGCCCTTGTTGTCGTAGAAAACACCAAAACCAAAGCGTTTTATCTCACCAGTGGCAGCCTGTGGTACCAATCTAACGCTGCTATGGGCCCCTGGGAGCAAACGACCTCTCCACCGGCTGATCTGGTCGCCATGATTCCAACATCAAACGACCCGGTGCCAACGGTAATTCCCGCTATTATCACTGCTAACGAGCCTACAGAGCTCATTGTTAGTGCCGGCAAACCAGAGTGGACCAGCCTGGACGGTGGCAAGCTACTCTATGTCAACAATACTGAAACACCCTGGCTGCGAGATTTATCCAGCGGCAACATGTACATCCAGTTGTCCGGGCGCTGGTTTCGGTCTGGTAAGCAAGATGGCCCATGGGTTTTTGTTCGCGCGGATAAACTACCCGAGGCCTTTAAGGAAATCCCACCCGCCTCAGCTATTGGCGGCATTAGAACGTCTATCGCTGGCACGGAAGAAGCCAATGAGGCGATAGCTGATGCACAGATACCACAAACCTCGGCAATCAGGCGAAGTGAAGCGACGCTAACCGTATCGTATGATGGCAAACCCCGGTTTGAAGTCATTAAAGACACAGAGATCGCCTATGCTGTGAACACTGCGGCTCAGGTGCTACGAATTGATGGCGAGTTCTATGCCGTAGACAACGGTGTGTGGTTTTCCAGTGCCTCTGCAGAGGGTTCATGGATTGTAGCTGACACCGTACCCAGCGATAAAATCGCAGCTATTCCGCCCAGCTCTCCTGTTTACAACACAACCTATGTCACCGTGTACGATTCTACGCCAGAGGTTGTCTACGTGGGTTACACCCCCGGATACATGGGTTCGTACCCATATTACGGCGTGCCTGTTTACGGTACGGGCTGGTACTACCCCCCTTATATAGGCGCTGTTTATTACCCACGCGCACCCACCTGGGGATTCCATGTGGGCTATAACCCCTGGACGGGCTGGAACTATGGCGTGAGCTGGGGTGGGCCCTTCTACCAGGTCGGTGTGAGCTGGGGCGGCGGCTATCACGGCTATCATGGCGGCTACTGCTGCGGTGGCAGATATGGTGGCGGATACCATCGCAACGACATCAAGATCAATACGGGTGATATCAATATCGGCAACAATGTCAGCGTGGGTAATCGCAACAAGATGGGCAATAACATTTCCAATTCTAATCGTAAGAACAACCTGTACAACAATGACAAAAACCGTCATCGAAATGCTGATAAAAATGCATTGAAGGGTCAGCGGAGAGTTGCGCGAAGTAACCCCGCGCGCAAAAACGATTTATATGCCAGTAAAGGTGGCCAGGTGGCACGTAAGGATGCTGGTCAGTGGCAGGTACGGAACAACAACAGTTGGAAGAATACGTCCAACAGCAAGCCTGCTGCAGCGAAGACTTTGCAGCGTCAGAGGCAGACCAGTATGTCAGCGCAGCGCGCGCAATCCCGGCCTACGCTGAATCACCAGACGATGAATCGTCATGCAAAAGCGCGCCAGCGCGGTACGGCCATGGGAGGCAGGCGCCGTTAGGACTGATCCTGGAAAAACACGACAGAGGCCATTCCGGGCTCAGCTTTTTATGGTGCTCGGTAAATCCGTCGACGGTTTACCAAACCGTCGACGATTGAGACCGTTACTGAGTTGTAGCGGCCAAGGCGTCGAGTAACCGTCGGTGGCCAGAGTTTTTTTACAGCGACGGGTCGAAGGATATATGAGCCAACAACCGGAACCGCCAAGATCGTGAGCGAACCAAAGATCATGGTCTTGTTAGAATTTTACCCAAAAAAAAAGGCGCATAAAGCGCCCTTTTTTATCTTGCTGTTACTAAAAGATGCCTAAAAAGACGCAGACACGGTGACACCGTAAGTAGCAGGTTCATTCCACCAACCGCGAGAAGTCAGGCCGCCAATGGTTGACCACCGTTCCTCTCTTTCATCTGTAATGTTTCTACCCCACACGGATACAGTGTAATTCTCAATCGTGTAGTTGATATTGGCATTAACATTATGGATGCTATCGAGAGAACCTAACGGGTTGTTCTGCGACTCACTCTCCATGCTATCCCTGAAACGGTACGACACTCTTGCCTTAAGATCTCCATTGCCAATCTGGGTAGTATAAGAAGTGGTTAACCCAAAAGTGTTTTCAGGCGTATTACGTGGCACTAGGTCTGAATTGTCAGTGATAACGCCGTCACCAGTAAGATCAGCAAGGTAATCATCGTATTCTGATTTCAGGTAGCCATACGTTGCCAAAACGTCCCAGGCTTCAGTCACCTGATACATCACTTCTAATTCCAAACCTGTCATCTCAAGTGAAGAAGCGTTTCTAACAACAGTTGCAACATTTGACAGATCAACTGGAATTAAAATAGATTCTTGCTTATCGTCATATTCTGACCTGAAGATAGCGCCATTAAAGATCATTCTTCCGTCTAGCAGTGTCGTCTTCCAGCCAAACTCATAATTTTTAACATACTCTGGCTCATAGGAAGGGTCGATGTTGTAGTTAGCCTGACGAGCAAAGAAGCCACCACTCTTAAAGCCTTCGCTATAAGAACCGTAATACATGGTGTTATCTGTAGGCGTATACCTGAAGCCCACTTTTGGCGTTGTTTCAGTCCATTTAGCTTTAGCGGCGTAAGGGCTAAAAATCCCGGGCCATGGTTCACCTCTGTCTGGGTAATAGCCAGGTGCAGATGCACCGCCCACAAAGTCCTTTTCTTCTTCCGTCCAACGGAAACCCAATGTCAGCATCCATTGCTCATTCAGGTACCAGTCTGCTGACGCGAACACGGCTGTAGATGACGTCACTTGGGCCTGACCATTATTACCAGCTACATCATCTTCCCAAGGGAAAACATCGTCATATCCTGGAACGCCCTGTCTGCCGGGTGCCCATACGGGGTTGCCCAGACGTGACAATTGATAAAACAAGTCAAAAACGTCCCAACGCTGTTCAAAGTCTGCTTCCCAATCATAAACACCGGCAATAAATTGAACCTTGTCTGAAAATTGTGAAGTGACTCTAAATTCGTGACTCGTTTGCTCCCAATCATTAAAGAAATTCATTCTCAACATATGGACCGGCGCACCGTCAAAGTCCTGCATATTCTGCTCATCCATATCACGGAGTGAGTAGATGTAGGTGTACAAAAAGGCGTCAGTATCGTAATTTGCCGTAATTATTGTGGTTTCGTAATCATTGTCACTAAAGTTTTCGCCATCTGACTCGGTTTTATCAGGGCCGTCATTCGCTGTTGACTCACAACCGGTTGCGGTATCAAGTGAGAACAGATTAAGGACACATGCCAAGTCGCCCGGTTGGTTTCTGTTGGTGTAAGCACCCTGCACACTGTCATCTTTCATGATCTCGTAATGAACTTTTAAATCGAAATTATCAGTAGGTGCCCAAAGCGCAGTGAAACCATAATTTGTCTTGTCATCTCCACCAACGTCTTCGTTGCGCGTTGTGTTTCGAACATGTCCATCATGCTCAACTTTCGCTGCGAACAATTTAAGACCTAGTGTATCTTCAATAATTGGGATCTGAACGACACCGTTAACGTCTTGTCGGCCATAGTTACCAGCGGTTAGGCTCAGGTCAACGCTCCTTTGGTTCAGGGATACAGGTGTGCGGATCACATTAAGGATTCCGCCGGTCGTATTCTTACCAAAAAGTGTTCCCTGGGGACCACGCAGTACTTCGATACGCTCGATATCAAAATTATCAAGCAACACGCCGCTTGATGTTCCCAAGAACATGCCGTCCATCACAACACCGATTGAGGGCTCGAAGCTTTTATCACTTTCAAGTGATGCTACACCCCTGATCGTAATCGCGGCGCCACTGGCGATACCAGGTGTCCGGTTAATGAACAAGTTAGGCGCAAAAGCCTGTATGTCCTCTAAACGACGCACGCTTCCTTCTCGAAGTTGACCTGTAATAGCGGTAACAGCTAATGGAACATCTTGAATCGACTCGGATTTTTTTCTCGCGGTGACAATAATCTCTTCTAAAGCAAGACTATTTCTCTCCGCTTCCTGCGCGGCTGCCTCATTTGGCAATGAACTAAAAGCAAAAATTGCTGTAGCCATTCCAAAAAATGCAACGTTAAAATTTTGTTGAATTTTTTTAAACATGGTTTTCCCCCTTTGCGGTGTGGCGCAATCTATCTAGATTCCTCGAACAATTCAACTATTTGGTAATTATCCGCGCCAGAACGCGGTGTTTTTCGTGAAAAAACTCTTAAGATAGGCGGATTATTGCCTATTTGGCAATAACTGATAATTGTGGTGGCGAATGTCTTTTATGGTCAGAATTGATCAGGCTGATTTACGATGACTGAGTAAAAACACCTTAAAATGTCAGGTAACACCCTAGAACAAGCTTGGTGACGAGGATTGGCGCTATGAATAGCGTCAAGCGACAGCAATTGCCGCCAGGTCTGCTAATTGCCCGGGACCTTGTCAGGAACACGAAGGTGCTCTGGTATGTTGTTGAACAAATCGGGGAGGTCTTCGTCGTTGGTTTCTAGAAGAGTGTCGATCCAACGGTGAAATAACTGACCGCCCCCTTCATTCCGTCCGAACATAGAGTATTTTTTTGCACCCGTCGCTAGTGCCTTTTGAACCCGAAGCCCTGTGTAATAATCTTCGTCTCTGACCACATCCACCATCAGTGACATATAGGCCTTCAATCCTTGCTGATCGACTTCATCTGGGGATTCAAACGCTGCAAAATACTGCGTGGTAGTCGACTCACCGGGCGACTTGCCGGGGAACATTTGTGAAATCATATAAGGTCCTGTCACGCCGCCGGCGATGGAGATGTTAGGGAAGATTGTCCAAACACCCGATTTCATAAGCCGCTCCGGCCATTGTGCTTCTGGTAGGCCTTCTAAGTCATCAAATCGACCAGGCGCGGTAACGCGCACATGCGGTCCCCAGGAATAGTAGTCTGCTTTAGGCGTGCTTTCACGACCGATACTGCTGGCGTGCAAAACTGGCAAGTGATAAAAGTCACGATAACCGTCATAGGCTACTTTCCAATTGGGACCTTCTAATACCTGTTGTCCGGCGACATGGGTCTCAGCTAAACGCAGATGCTCGAGCATTTCGCCATAACCATTCAGGAATAAATCGATATCCAATGTTGATTCAGGGTTTAACGTAACCCAAATCATGCCGGCTCTTTCTGCGGCAGGTAGTGCGGTTAATCCGAGGCATGATTTATCGACCTCACCAAAGTTTCGCTCATCAAGAATGTTAATCAAGTCACCCCTAAGGTTGTAATTCCAGGCGTGATAATTGCATCGGAAGCTCTTTACGTTCCCGGATGCTTCATTGGTGACGTAGTTGCCCCGATGGCTGCACTGGTTAACGAAAGCGCGGATTTTACCCTCGTCATCTCTGACAATAATTAGCGGTGTACCAACGACCTCTATGGCTAGGAAATCACCTGGTTCGGGGATTTGTGATGCGAAGGCAAGCGCTAAGGGTACACGTTTGAAGACGCGGTCAACCTCTCGTTGCCAGCGATCCGCGTCATAATAATCGGCAGTCGGTACCTGCAAAACGTCCGGCATCAAATCAATTCGATTGTGTTGCTGATTGTCCATTTCGCGCCTGGTCATGGCGATGAGTTGCTCTCTCGACATCTGATTTTCCTATACTCGTGTTTACTGATAAAGCCCTGTTGGTCAGGGTAGCCTGATGTAATGACATCATAAACGACCTACAGGTTCGTCGATAGTAGTCCTTGACACGCTAGTTGGTGAGCCTTTCGTGAGCTATCTAGGCAAGCGGACACGCTCGTCATCTCCATATCTTTCTGCGATAGTAGCGCTTATCAATAAGCAAGGCTGTTCTGATGGGTCTAAAGGGTAGCGCGGCCATCTCCGGTGTCGCGGATTACAAAAATGTTCGCAAGTACACGGGTAAACGTAAGTTCTTCCTGGAGCAGTGGGCAGAACTTACTCAAATGGCACTCGCAGATGCCGGGCTTAGCAAACATGATGTTGATGGCCTGTGCTGCGCAGCGATTCCCGAGTCGGCGATGTTTGCCCCGGCGACTATTGCTGAGTATTTGGGTTTGCAGGTCAACTTCGCAGAAACCGTTGATCTTGGTGGAGCCTCCTCAGTCAGCATGATCTGGCGGGCCGCCGCCGCGATTGAAATGGGGATCTGCGAGGCCGTTGTTTGCGCCGCACCGGGATTACCGATTCCATCCAACCCAAACCCACTTCCCAAGGATCCTAGCCGCGTCTATGGGTCTACCAGTGCCAAATGGGGTTCGCCGCAAGCCGAGTATGATGTACCTTATGGCAACGTCGCACAAAATGCTGGTTACGCTCTAATCGCTCAACGCTATGCCGCCACCTATGGTTATGACGAACGGGCCCTGGCAAAAATAGCGGTTGATCAACGGACCAACGCCCAAGGCAATCCCAAAGCAGTTTTCTTCGGTGAACCCATCACTATAGACGACGTACTACAGAGCAAGATGATTGCAGATCCGTTACACATTCTTGAAATTGTCATGCCCTGCGCAGGAGGAAGCGCGGTCGTCGTCGTGAGTGAGCGTTTGGCTAAAAAGTGCCAACATCGACCGGTTTATGTGACCGGGTTCGGCGAGCGGTTGACGACTAGATCTGTAACCTACGCCGATGATATGACGGTATCTCCGGTTGGTCCGGCTGCTGCAAGTGCTTTTGCGATGTCCGGAAAAAAGCCAAAAGATGTCGATGTGCTAGAAGCTTACGACTGTTATACCATCACAGTGCTCTTAACGATCGAAGATTCAGGGTTTTGTCACAAGGGAGAAGGCATCACTTTTGTCAAAGAAAACGGCCTTACCTTCAACGGCAGCTTTCCTGTTAATACTCACGGTGGACAGTTAGGCGCGGGTCAAGCGGCGGGGATGGCCGGCGGTATGTCGCAACCCGTCGAAGGTGTACGACAAATAATGGGTAGAGCCAATGGCCGTCAGGTCGATAACTGCAATGCTGCGCTGATCACTGGCACAGGCGGCATTATGAGTGAGCAGTCCGCGATAATCTTGGAGGGGGCATAACATGGTGTCAATTAGACCGTTACCCATTCCTACACCGAATAGCGAACCTTTCTGGAATGGCTTGGCTAACCATCAGGTGAACTTGCAACAATGCAACGACTGCGGCGCCTGGGTTTTCTATCCGCGTAGCCACTGCAACGGCTGTCTCTCACCCAACCTTACCTGGAGAAAGGTGGCAGGGAACGGCACCCTTTATACGTACACTGTGGCACGCAGACCAACCGCGCCACAATTCATCGATGAGACACCCCAACTGATTGCGGTTGTCGAGTTGAATGAAGGTGTTCGTCTGAATTCGGTAATGGTTAATGTTCTGCCAGAGGCATTGTTCATCGGTATGCCAGTAAAACCCGTGTTCCATCAACAAGACAGCGCGACGCTCCTTTACTTCGAGCCGGCATAACGGGTCCTGATCAGGCTTCTTCTATTCCCTGATCACCCCTCGCGTGGCCACTAATTCAAAATTGGCAAAGGCTGAAAAATTGAGTTATCGGTACCTGCTTCTGGCATTTGTAGCAGCAAACCACTGAGCCAGACCCGCCATCGCCAGGAAACATCGATTCAGGTTGCTCGAACCCACGTATCTCTTTAGAAAATACATGGATAGAGATCTTCTAGATAAGAGCGCGATGAGCAAGTAGCAAGTAGTCTTTTATAAATCACTCAACAGGTGACAAATAATGCGCAGCTTCAGAGTCTCAGGTTTAAAATTTCTTCTCATACTATTGATAGGTTTGACACAATCGTCTCTGGTGCGGGCTGCTGATGGCGCTGTGTCGAGCAACGAAACAACGATAAGAGAATTTTTGACAGCCTGGTCCAGGCTCGATGCAGATGAACTGGCGGCCTATTTCACCGATGACGGCGTCTATTACAATATGCCAACGGAACCGGTAGAGGGTCGTGAAAACATACGGGCCTTTATGGCGAACTTTATGGGCTCTTGGGAATCCACCGATTGGGAAATTCTTAATATCATTGTCGAAGGCGATATCGTTATGGTCGAGCGAGTCGACCATACCGTGGCTCTGGGTAATGTAATAGACCTGCCCTGTGTAGGCATCTTTGAAATGGATGGTGGAAAAATAAAAATCTGGCGCGATTACTTTAATCTCTCGACCTATACCGACGGCCTGCAAGGCAAAAACTAGAACCTGCGCGGCCAATTTTACTGTTCTGACATGACTCTGGCGAACGCTTCTGGTGTTCGCCAACGGGAACTTGCCAGCCGCAGCAAATACATGAGTGCCGTGATAAGAATCATTGCGACGAAGACAACCCAGGAAACTTTTGGTCCCAGGGCCCATACTTTAATCACAAAGTACTGCACCAGCAGCATTAACCAGTGAATCAATACGCTCGCCCACATCAGCCAACGTGTATCTCCTGCGCCTCGAAGTACCCCTCCGGCAACCAGGATAGTGGCGTCGGCCATCACGTAGGTCGCTAAACCAATCATCATAAAAGATGCTAGAGTCTGAATTTCGCGGGAACCACCGGTTGTCAAAAAAATCGCAACCAGAGGCTCTCGCCCCAGATAAAACGACAGTGCCAACACGCCGGAGTAACCCAGGCCAAGCATAAAGCTGATCCGAATGACCTGGTTCATGAGCGTCGTATCACCGGCACCGATGTATCGGCCGATCAGGCTGATAATCGCGACGTTTAGACCGATCATCGGTACATAAGCAACGATATCCCAGTTGAACACGATTGCCGCAGACGCAGACTCCGCGATACCGTACGACTGGAACATCAGTAAAAACAGATTAAATGCAGCAACGTTTAGAAACATTTCAATACCCGACGGGAATCCGAGTCTTACAAATCGGCGCAGGATCCCCCTGTCTAGGTGAAAGGATTCATTAACCCTAAACCTAGCGGCGTGATGCGGTTCAAGATAGAAGTAGCAAAAGATCAACAGGCTGATTAATGTGCTGATGACCGTGGCATAGGCAGCACCGGCAATCCCCAGTGCCGGTACGTCGCCGTAGCCGAAGATCAGTACCCAGGTAAGTGGGATATTAATCACAACCCCGGCGGTGTCGGCAATCATAACGATGTAGGTTCGACCGATCCCTGAAAAGTACGATGCGATCACTGTCTTGGCCAGACTGAAGCTTGCGCCCCAGATAAGAATAATAAAGTACTGCTGCGCAAGTGCCGCCTGCTCGGGGGCATGCCCCATGAACTCAAATGAACCCAGGCTAAGGTAGCCAATAGCAACGAGTAAAGGCGCAAAAAAAAGGGTTAGGAGCAGCCCCTGGGTCACAACACGACTGCACTTGTTTAGCTGTGCCTGACCAAAATATTGTGCGGTCAGCGCGTTGCCGTAGGACAGGACGCCAATAAACAGCGACATGCAAAAAAACGATGCTACTCCACCGCCCAATGATGCGCCCATATGTGTTGGGCTAACCAACGACATAAAGTAACGATCAGTAAAGATCATGACTGCGAACGCGCCCTGTGAGATGACCATAGGGTAAGCGAGGGTGAGTAGTTCTTTTAGTGTGGTGCGATTCATTAAGGGTGCTCAGATTAGCTTGGTTCTGTCGGCTGGTATGCTGTGATGCCCTAAAGCGTCCTTTACCGTTCTTCGATTAATCGGAGCCAGCGGCGTGGCCAGTGGCGTGGCCACTATGCCTGCCTTGAAGTTGTATTCTGGTACCAGTGGCAGTCCAACTGATCTAACCTGTTTGTTATCACGCACCGATCACACTAACTGTCGCCCGATGCGACGCCAGCAGGAATGGGTATGGCCCCTAAACCTGAGTCGTAGAATATTCTGGGTGGCGCTAGATGGTTGGTATCAACCATCGCGTGACAAAACATAGATCATTTCAGTTGTTAGTGATTTCTAGAAGGGTAGTTTACGCACTACAATGGCCCGAGGGTAATTGCATCGTCAAAATAGCGGCGTAAAGGCAATGTGGGTATCGTTCTAAAGCCATCATTGAAAGCAGGAAGTTAGGATGCATGAAGAGACTATTTTGGGCACAATTTCTATTGTCATTGGTTTGATCTTTGCTGCGTCTATCTCGGCGATATTCGTTAAGAAAGCTCGCCTCCCGTATACCATTGGGCTTTTAATCGTGGGTATCGGGATCGGTTATTTGTCATCCAGGGTAGATATGCTGGCACCTTTGCGCGAGGTGCAACTGACGCCGGACATTATCCTTTTTTTGATTTTACCGACATTACTGTTCGAAGCGTCGATCAATATCGACTCGAGGCTACTGTCGCGTAATCTGGTGCCGATACTGTTGCTCGCGACCGTAGGTCTTTTGATATCCACGGTCATCGTTGGTTTCGGTATCAGTGCCGTAACGCCGCTTACGCTTGGCGCAGCGTTGGTGTTCGGGGCTTTGATCTCGGCAACCGACCCGGTCGCTGTAATCGCCCTATTTAAGGAGCTCGGTGTCCCCAAGAGACTGAGCACCTTGGTGGATGGAGAGAGCCTGTTCAACGATGCCACGGCGATTGTCGTCTTTAACATTCTTATTGTCATCATCACAACGGGCACTGCCTTCAGTGCTTCGGTGGTGATCAGCGGGGTCGGTCAATTTCTGTTGGTGTTCATAGGGGGATTGCTGGCTGGGGTTACGCTCGGTGCGGCAATGCTGTGGATTATCGCACTGGAGCGCAGCGATCATATGGTTCAGGCGGCCCTCACCTCGGTGCTAGCCTACCTTGCTTTCATCGTTGCTGAGCACCTCCTCGAAGTCTCTGGCGTAATGGCGGTTGTGGCAGCGGGAATACTGACTAGTTGGGCCGGCATGCGCGTTTTCGATGATTCAATGCGGCGGTATCTGACGGAATTCTGGGAATTGATGGCTTTCCTCGCCAACAGCATGATCTTTCTCTTAATGGGGCTTACGGAATACCACCTCTTTGCAGACCTGGGACGCTACAACGACACGTTGGGCTATATTCTGATCGGTTTCATGCTCACCATTATTGCCCGCTTTCTGGTGGTGTATGGGCTGACGCCGCTAGCCAACAGGCTTGCGCCAAAGGCTCGGGTGGAGCGTGATGATAAGGCGGTGATCTTCTGGGGAGGATTGCGCGGTGCCATTCCACTTGCGTTGGCACTTGGTTTGCCCGCTGATTTTGAACACCGGATCATGATTATCGACCTGACGCTTGGTGTGGTGCTGATGTCGTTATTGATCCAAGGGATCAGCGTCAGTTGGTTACTGCGCAAACTTGGTCTGATTGAAGTTGCGGTAAAAAGCTGATTCGAACAACCAGCATGCGTTCAGGCAGCAAACACTTGCCCCTTGCCGGGCGCCATGCGGTGTCCGTGCAAGTGGTGCAGGTCAAGAATGTCAGGTCGAGAGGTTGGATTCTAAACTGAAGTCACTGTTTTAGCCCTAAAAGAGACTCAAAGTCTGAGTTGTCAGGAGACTTCGCGGCATTAAGATATGAAGCAACCTTTACGAGAACGCCGTTAATCCATACTATCTCTCTGTAAAATTGTTCGTAACCCCATTAGTTTATTAGGTATCCCATTGTCTGAAGCGTCGCATCCCCTAATTAGTGAACAAGTAAAGCGTTACACGCTTGGCGTTTTGGTCGTCGTTTACACCTTTAACTTTATTGATCGACAAATACTCTCGATCCTGATCGAACCGATAAAAGCAGATTTAGGCATATCCGATTTCGGCATGGGGCTGTTGTCAGGGACTGCCTTCGCAATTTTCTATGCGACGTTAGGAATGCCCCTGGCACTTGTTGCAGACCGGTGGAACAGACGCAACCTTATCGGCTTGTCGTTGGCCGTTTGGAGCGGTATGACCGCTTTATCAGGTCTTGCGATGAACTTCTGGCAGCTGGCGATCGCGCGCATTGGCGTGGGTATAGGGGAGGCCGGATGCAGTCCGTCTGCTCACTCAATGCTCGCGGACCTTTATCCGGCTAAAGAGCGAGCGACAGCGCTGAGTATCTATGCCCTGGGCATTCCAATCGGCATCATGTTTGGTATGTTTGCCGGTGGTGCCATTGCCGACGCGTTTGGCTGGCGCATTGCATTTTTTGTCGTTGGTATACCGGGTCTGCTGCTCTCATTTGTGGTGTTCCTGACAGTAAAGGAACCACCCCGTGGGCATGCGGATGGTCTGCAAACCAACTCAACGGAAAAAAACCCGACAATTGTAGAAGTGGCGCGGTACCTGGTTACCCGTCGTTCGTTTTTACACTTGGCTACGGGTGGAGGCTTAACGGCCTTTGTTGGCTACGGTCTTGTTACCTGGGCGCCTACGTTTTTCGTTCGCAGTTACGGTATGAGCCTCACCGAAGCAGGTTTCTGGTTAGGCCTGGTGCTTGGAATTCCCGGTGGGATCGGTATTGTTGCTGGCGGATGGCTTTCAGACCGCTTTGGTGCAAAGGATACGCGGTGGTATTTGTGGGTTGTCACAGTTGCTTTACTCGTGGCCGTCCCCTGCAGTGCTGCCGCATTTATGGTTGATGCCTGGTGGCTTGCGCTGCTGTTACTTAGCTTTCCAATTATGCTCGGTAACTTCTACCAGGGTACAACCTTCGCTCAAGTTCAGGGTCTTGCCCCGGTTCGAATGCGAGCTGTCGCCGCAGCGGTGTTGTTGTTTGTGCTGAACTTTATCGGTTTTGTATTTGGCCCGCCGGCTGTTGGGCTTCTCTCTGACATGCTTGCTGGCACTTTTAGTGACGACGCGCTGCGCTACAGTCTTTTTACCTGGGGTTTTGTGAATCTTTGGGCGGCTTTCCATTACTGGCGGGCTGGGTATTACCTTGCCGGTGATCTAGCCCGCGTGGGAGGCAAGTAACAAAAAAGTTAAACGCCAGGACAGCACGCTGCGCGTAGGCCAATCAATCGCGGCAGCAAGACATATAAAGTCCGTTGCCATCGGCAAATAGCTAATATCCATAGCCCAAACCTGATTGGCCCAAGCGATTTGGAGATGCCGCAGCAGGTATGGATAGACCTTGTGGCCTTCTAAAAAATTATTCCCCAGGGTCCGGTCTCCGATCTTGGCATGCAGGCGGTTTACGTCAACGGGCGGTCTACCAGATGAGCTGCCAGCTTCGAAGACATCAACCGCGTGCTCGAGCATCTGGGTCTTCCATTGGGTGATCTGATTAGAGTGAAAATCAAGCTTCGACGCCATTTCGGTTGATGTCATTTCGCCCTGAATAGCGGCTAAGGCAACTTTCTGGCGCTGGAAATAACAATAACATCCCTATTGTTGCGCTGACCGCTCACACACTTTTTGGTGATCGAGAGCGAATATTAGATTCAGGCATGGGTGGCTATCCAACAAAGTCAATCGATATTAGCGCCTCACTAAGATGCATCGCGCGATGCACAAAAAGAGACTCTGTAGATATCGCTAGGTAACTGCGACCGCGTAAATGTGACCTGCTAAACAATCCTCGAGCATGCTTACTGCCCATTGTAGCCTTAGTGCACTCTGTTGTAATTTGCAAAACTATTCGCATAACGCGTCGCATGCTTCGCCCTTTGATGGGCTTTATGAAAGGGAGTTTGCTGCTGGCCTATTATTGATGTGGGAATAAATCGCGCATGCTCTTTCCTGAAAGCCGCATAAGCGGCAAGGTTAGGATGCTGTCTGCGCGTCGACCAGAGGCTATTGATACGCCGGGTTGTCGAGCTTAGGTAACCTTTTTTACGAAGGGGTTATATCCGTCGTTTCAAGCATCGATTTATACCGGTTCCCCTAGAAAACACGGCCTTTGTGTTCACAAAGGCATCACGTTTGTCCGCAGTTATTTACATTGAAAGGCCTAAAGTGTTCTTCAGGCCCAGTGCCGCGGTGTAACTAACCCGTCGATTGAGTACCGCATTTATTGCTTTTGACTCAGCGAGAAAGTGGCGGGGTGGGTTTATAGCGATTAGCTCGGAAAGTTCCTAAGAAAGTCCCGAGGACGACCGCTAAATAAAAGTGGTAGCAAGCCGTGATCTGCCATTGTGGCACGGACATTGCTTATAAGTTCTCGAGTTTTGATTTTTTGACAGCGAACAGCGTTAGAACACAGCGCTAGAACATTGAATTTAACAATGCAGGATTAGGGAAATCACCATGCAAACGAAACTGAAGATTGCTGCTTTTTTCAACCACGTGGGTGGGGATGTGCAACAGAACACGCGCAACCGCTTGCTTGATTTGATCGCTGTACCCCTTCGGGTAATAAGTATCATTTCAATACTGGGTCTGGCTTCTTGTGGCGGTGGGGGTGGCAGTGATGGCGATAGTAGCGCTGCACCGTCAGGGTTAGCTGACCGTGAGCGCGTCGTGATGGACGCCGATAGTAATGCCCTTAGTTTCTCTATTGTTTCGGGTGACGATCAATCCCTAACGATCGCTAACCGGGCCCCTGTTCTCACTGGTTTGGTAGCAGTGCCTGTGCTGGAAGGGTCCGTCAAAGTGGCATCCCTGAAGGGCACAGACCCGGATGGTAATGCGCTCAGTTTTTCGATTCTTTCTGGCGATGACCAATCCCTTTTTAGTCTTACGCCCTCTGGCGACTTGTCCTTTGATGTCGCACCAGACTTTGAAGCGCCGACTGACGCTGACGGAGATAATGATTACTCCCTTTTGGTGCAAGCGACGGACGGAGTTTTAACCGCCAATCAATCCCTGGTCATAAACGTCACCGATGCTTTTGAAGGTCGCGTGGTTGATG
>Ga0206130_10002260_pt1 | contig 26890 bp, 18 predicted proteins | sample Helgoland_Spring_9_FD_148637 | JGI IMG/M metagenome (GOLD analysis project Ga0206130, IMG submission 148637) | Pelagic subsurface seawater microbial communities from Kabeltonne, Helgoland, North Sea - Helgoland_Spring_Bloom_20160512_1 | ecosystem: Environmental > Aquatic > Marine > Epipelagic ...
ATTTGGGAGAACCTGTTACTCAGGCAGTGATAACTGTCCCTGCCTATTTTAATGACGATCAACGTCGGGCAACCAAAGATGCGGGTGCAATTGCGGGATTGGAGGTCATGAGAATAATTAATGAACCCACTGCAGCTTCACTTGCTTATGGCTTGGATAAAAAGGGTGAGGAAACCATCGCGGTCTATGATTTAGGAGGTGGAACATTTGATATAAGCGTATTGGAAATTGCAGACGGAGTTTTTGAAGTAAAAGCAACCAATGGAGATACCCAGCTTGGTGGTGATAATTGGGACGACAAAATTATCAATTGGTTGGTAGATGATTTTAAAAAAGAACAGGGGATAGATCTCTCTGGCGATGCCATGGCTATGCAGCGTCTTAAAGAAGAAGCTGAAAAAGCTAAAATGGCTCTATCGTCTTCCCAATCCACCGATATTAACCTTCCATTTATTACGGCGGACTCATCGGGTCCAAAGCACTTGAATGTTACTTTCAGCCGGTCTAAGCTAGAGCAAATCTGTGACGATCTTTACGAGCGTACTAAAAATCCGTTCAAATCCTGTTTAGAAGATTCAGGGTTAAGTATTGGTGAAGTAGGCAACCTAGTTTTAGTAGGTGGAATGACTCGTAGCCCTCGTGTTGTCGAGATCGCTAAAGAATTGGGTGGTAAAGACCCTAACCAAGGAGTAAATCCTGACGAAGTGGTTGCCATCGGAGCTGCTATCCAAGGTGCAGTGTTGCAAGGTGATGTTAACGACGTTTTGCTCTTGGATGTAACGCCGTTGACCTTGGGGATTGAAACTGCCGGTGCTGTTTCCACTCCGATGATCGAGCGCAATACGACCATACCTACTAAGAAGTCTCAAGTTTTCTCGACCGCTGCAGATAACCAGCCTGCTGTGGATATCGTGGTTCTTCAAGGTGAGCGTTCAATGTCTCAAGACAATAAAACCTTGGGTACATTCAAACTTGATGGAATCCGGCCCGCACCTCGTGGAACGCCTCAAGTTGAAGTGACTTTTGATATCGATGCTAACGGTATTCTTAATGTAACCGCAAAAGATAAGGATACAGGTAAAGATCAAAAAATAACTATCTCTGGTTCTTCAAGCATGGATGATGATGAAGTGGATAGGCTTAAGAAAGAAGCTGAAAAATTTGCCGATCAAGACAAAGAGAAAAAAGAAGCCGTGCAGACTCGGAATGATTTGGACTCTTTAGTATATCAATGTGAAAAGCAACTTACTGATCTTGGCGACAAGGCTACGGATGAGTTAAAGAAGATGACCGATGATATGTTGGCAGATGCCAAAAAAGTTTTGGACGATCAATCATCAACAACCTCTGCTATAAAAGAAGCTAAGGAAAAACTTGAGAAAGGCTTTGAGGAATTGGCTAAACTAGCTGCCCAAGCGGGTGGTGGTGCCACCGACCCAGCGGCAGCTGCGGCAGCTCAATCTCAATCAAGCGGCGACAATAAATCAAAAGAAGATGACATTGTTGATGCTGATTTTGAAGTCGTAGATGATGAAAATGACGACAAGAAAAAATCCTAGTGAATAGTCATAATTTCGGAAAACAGTCAGAAATACTGCCTTTCCAACCGTTAATCATTAATATCTAAACCAACCCAAAAAACAAAGGAATATGAGCAAACCAAAAATCACTCCGTTGGGAGATCGTGTACTCGTCAAGCAAGTCGATGAAGACGAGCAAATTAAAGGCGGGATCATTATCCCCGATTCAGCAAAGGAAAAGCCGCAGGAAGCGGAAGTTGTAGCCCTAGGAACAGGAAAAAAGGATGACGCCGGTAACGACGTTCCTTTTCAAGTTAAAAAGGGAGACAAAGTTTTAATCAGTAAGTACGGCGGAACCGATGTGAAGGTCGATGATGTTGAATACAAGATCCTTCGCGAGGAAGATATCCTCGGAATTGTAGCTTGAATCTAATCGCAAATCATAAATTTCTAAAAACTAAAAAGTAATTATGGCTAAACAAATCTTATTCGACGAAGCCGCCCGCAAGAAAGTTCTTAAAGGCGTGTCGACACTTGCTGATGCAGTCAGCGTAACGCTAGGACCTAAGGGTCGTAATGTCTTAATCGACAAAAAGTTTGGTTCTCCAACAGTCACCAAGGATGGTGTGACCGTGGCCAAAGAAATCGACCTTGAAGATCCCTACGAAAATATGGGTGCTCAAATGGTTCGTGAAGTCGCATCTAAAACATCTGACCTTGCTGGCGATGGAACAACTACGGCCACTGTTTTGGCTCATTCCATCTATCGCGAAGGATTGAAGAATGTGGCAGCTGGTGCAAACCCTGTCTACATGAAACGTGGAATCGACAAGGCTGTTGAAGCTGGAGTTGCCAAACTCTTACGTGACAGCAAAAAGGTTTCTGACCGCGAAGAAGTTCGCCAAGTAGCTACCGTTTCTGCCAACTGGGATGACGAAATCGGTGTTATCATTGCAGATGCAATGGACAAAGTGGGCAAAGACGGAACGATTACCGTAGAAGAAGCTAAAAGCATCGAGACAACCTTGGATGTCGTTGAAGGTATGCAGTTTGACAAGGGATACTTAAGTCCTTACTTCTGCACGAATAATGACACAATGGAAGCTGCGTTAGATGACTGTTACATTCTCATTCACGAGAAGAAAATCAGTGCTCTAAGTGATTTGCTTCCTCTTCTCCAGTTGGTTTCTAAGCAAGGTAAACCCCTTCTTATCATCGCTGAAGATGTTGAGGGAGAAGCTCTTGCCGCTCTCGTGGTCAATAAATTACGTGGTACGCTTAATGCATGTGCAGTTAAGGCTCCTGGTTTTGGAGATCGTCGTAAAGAAATGCTTCGTGACTTAGCAATTTTAACCGGCGGTCGTTGTCTCACCGAGGATCTTGGTATTAAGTTGGAAAATGTTCAACTTGCTGACCTCGGACAAGCAAAGCGTGTATCTGTTGATAAAGAAAACACTGTTCTCGTTGAAGGTGCAGGAAAAGCCTCTGATATCCAAGGACGCGTTAAGCAAATCCGTCGTCAGATTCAAGAGACTACTTCCGACTACGATCGTGAAAAATTACAGGAACGCTTGGCTAAGTTAGCTGGTGGAGTTGCTGTAATAAGTGTTGGTGCTGCCACAGAGCCTGAAATGAAGGAAAAGAAAGCTCGTGTTGAAGATGCATTGCATGCAACCCGTGCTGCAGTTGAAGAAGGTATTCTTCCAGGTGGTGGTGTTGCTTTACTTCGTGCCAGAAATGCGATTGATAAGGCTGCTGCTGCTCTCGAAGGTGATGAGCAAATTGGTGCAAGCATTGTTCTTCGAGCAATTGAAGCTCCTTTGCGTAAACTTTGTGACAACGCTGGGGTCGAAGGTTCCTTGGTTGTTCAACAAGTACTTAAGTCAAAATCAGGCAATGGTTACAATGTAGCTACAGACAAATACGAAGATTTGATCAAAGCCGGGGTTGTAGATCCAACCAAGGTTACAAGAACTGCATTACAAAACGCTGGTTCCGTTTCTGGTCTTCTATTAACAACCGACTGCATGATTACAGACATTCCTGAAAAGGAGGCACCTGCTCCTGCTGGACATGGTCACGATCATGGTATGATGTAAGGTTTTATCTTACGGTTTCTTTGAAAAGGCGTTCTCCTCGGAGAACGCCTTTTCTTTTTGCCTTAAAACAAAAAGAATCTTGGTTATTGGATTAGCAAATTGAAGAACAATCCTTAACCAGATACTTGGGGAAGCTTAGATTGTTTAGAATATCGATCAGATTGTTCGTCTGCATGATAAGACGAACGAACAAGAGGACCTGATTCAACTACTTCAATACCAAGTTTATGAGCTTCGTCTTTCCAATTATCGAATTCATCAGGGGTAACCCAACGGTCAATCGGGGCGTACTCTTTACTGGGTTGCAGGTATTGCCCAAGTGTAAGAACATTAAGGCCAATACTTGCTAAGTCCTTGAGGGCCTGCCTTATTTCTGCTTCCTTTTCTCCAAGTCCAAGCATAATACCTGATTTGATTGGAAATTCCCGGCTTTTTGCATGGGCTAGGACATCGAGACTTCTTTGGTAGTGAGCAGATTTTCGGATTGGGCGCTGTAGGCGTTCGACAGTTTCCAAATTATGATTAAAAATATTTGGATTGGCGTTCAATACGATATCCAGGCTTTTAAAATCTCCTTTAAAATCAGGAACTAAAACTTCAATCGCGGTGTTTGGATTACGGTATCTTACCGCTCGAATTGTAGCAGCCCATACTTTTGCCCCTCCATCTGGGAGGTCATCCCGTGCCACAGATGTGAGTACGCAGTGCTTAAGCCCCATTTTAGCAACTGCATCTGCAACACGTGGAGGTTCTGCTAGGTCAAGTTCGGTAGGTTTTCCTGTCTGTACGGCACAAAAAGAGCAGGCTCGAGTACAGACATTACCAAGAATCATCAAGGTTGCAGTTCCTCGAGACCAGCATTCACCCATGTTTGGGCATTGAGCACTCTGGCAAACGGTGTGCAGTTGGTTCTCGTCTACAAGCGTTCTTACTTTACCGTATTCGGGACCGGACGGTAACTTAGCTCTCAACCATTTAGGTTTGGCAATTCTTTCTTTAGCGGAGCTCATGAATTTTCTTCTAAATCCAGATTATCTCCAATCGTTTGAACATACTTAGCAGTTGATTCGTTTTTTTCTAAAACTGAAAAACCATGCTTTTGTAAATTATCAGCAGATAATATTTTATTTTCCCTTAAGCTAGAATGCCTAAGAGTAAGTGACGGGGAATCAATTATTCTCTTTATAGGTTTACCGGTAAATGGATGTTTAACAAGAGGAGCATCTGTTAATGATTGCTCCACTTCAATAAACTCCTGGGTATTATCTTTATTTAATACCAAGTATTTAAAAATCGGCATAATAGATAAAATACTCAGGCAGATTTTTTCTTTCTTGGTGGAAATTCAAAGCCGATTGATCCGTTATCTTTTAATATTAAATTAGCATCAAAACGTCTTTTAGTCCTTCTTGAAATAAACCCCTTGATGAGACCAGTCTTTTTATCAACGACTAATTTCTTTAGTTCTTCAATCGGGATTTCTTTATCTAAAAGTTTACGGGTAATTCTAAAATTACAGGTACCATCATCGGAAACTCTTTTATTGTCCGAGCAGATAAACGAGAGGTCTGTTTGACGAATGGATCCTTTGCATAAAGGACAATCAACAAGTACTGGAGCGGTTTTGATCATCTCCTTCTCTATTGACTCTTCCTGTTCATTTTTTGAATTGTCAAAAAGAAAGGAGATTTTGAAATCGTCTTCCATTTTTAACATCGCCGAGAATCTTTTGCCAGTTTTTGCGATGAAATCATCTAAAGGACCGACCCGTTTATCTTTAAGTAAAATCCCCACTTCTTCAACGGTCAGACGTCGACCAGCTATGTTTTTGGATATTTTAAAATCTCCGGATTCATTCTGGTAACTGTTGAGTCCCTCGAATAGTGGTTGTTCATCAATAGGGGAATGTAGGTTTGTTTCCTTTAGTGATGCTTTGGTCTCATCAAAGCCTGTCGTCTTTTCCACAAAATCTTTGGTCATGGACGAAATTCCTTCCATGAAGGTAGCTCTGGACATTTTGCCATCTTCAATCATGCGAAGTTTTTGTTCCCATTCCCCAGTCATTGCCGGACTGGTAAGAACCTCCACTCCAGCAGCATGTAAAAACTGGAATAGATCTTCGGCTTTAAGGCTAGGGAAAAGTTCGGTACCTTCCCGCCTCAAATATTTTTCTTTGATTAAATGTTCGATCGTGGAAGCCCGCGTGGCTGGGGTGCCTAAACCTTTTTCTTTTAGAGCCTCTGCTAATTCTTCATCATCCACATGCTTTCCCGCTCCTTCCATACCAGAGAGAAGCGTGGCCTCGTTGTAACGAGGAGGAGGCTTTGTTTCGTCGCTAATTAATTCGGAATCAAGTAGTTTTACTTCCTTATCTTGTTCTGGAGAAAGTGCAGGGAGTGTATCTTCACCACCTTGATCTTTTCCATAAATAGACAACCAAGACGGATCCACTAATACTTTGCCTTCTGTTTTAAAGGAATGCTCTGAAACTTCAGTTATCCGCGTGGTTATATCCCACTCGGCAGGAGGGTAAAAAACTGCAATAAAACGTTTAAGTATAAGATTATAAATCTTTAACTCCATTGCATCGAGTTTTTGCGGGCTGTTTGATGTTGGAATAATCGCAAAGTGATCGCTTATCTGTTTGTCATTAAATACTCGTTTGTCTTTGGGGTTTATCCAATTTTTGTCTAAAACTTTGTGGGCGTAAGGTTGTAAGTCGCCAGAAACACGTTTTAACAACTCAGTGCACGTCGGAACATAATCTTCTGGTAGAGCTTTAGAGTCGGTACGGGGATAAGTGATGACTTTATGTCTTTCGTAAAGAGCCTGAGCAATTTGAAGAGTTCGACTGGCAGGTAGACTGTGCAAACGATTTGCTTCGCGTTGTAGCGTGGTTAAGTCGTAAAGTCGGGCAGAACTTTGCTTCGACCGTTTTTTGCTCTCCGAAACTTGGCAAAAACTTGCTTTTTCGACTGTTTCAAAAATAGATTCCGCCAAGTCTTTATCCCAAATTCTGTCGACGCGGTCACGATCGTTGTCTGGGTCTTTTTTGAAATCTGGTTTTTGATAAATGCCTTGATATACTCCGTTTGCTATCTCGAAATTCGCACGAATATTGTGAAAGGTCTGGGGCTCAAATGCTTGAATTTGATGTTCTCTTTCTATTACCAGGGATAGGGTGGGGGTCTGTACACGACCAACGGTGGAAACTTGCCGACTGCTCGCCTTGTTTCTCTTGATGGTGACAGCTCTTGTTCCGTTTATTCCGATTAACCAGTCAGACTCGGAACGACATCTAGCTGCATCTAAAAGGGGTTGCATCTGGGAGGAATCACGCAAATTGGTAAAAGCTTCGCGAATAGATTTGTCCGTCATCGACATCAGCCAAAGTCTTTTAATTGCAAGTTTAGATCCAGAAAGCTCGTGAATGTAATTAAAAATTAACTCCCCTTCACGACCGGCATCGCAAGCATTGATGACATGCTCAACATCTTTTCTTTTGAGCTGCTTTTTAAGGCTTTGAAATTTCTTCTTAGCAGTAGTTACCGGTTTCAGTTCAAACTTTGGAGGAATGATAGGGAGGTTAGCTATTTTCCATGCTTTTAATTTCTTATCGAAATCATCTGGCATGTAGAGTTCAACCAAGTGCCCTATTGCACTATCGATTATCCATTCATCATTTTCAAAGTAGTCTTCCTTTTGGGGGACTTTACCAAGGGCCTTGGCAAGGTCACGGGCTACGCTTGGCTTTTCTGCGATTATAAGTTTTTTCATGAGCCTTTGAGGCGAGTGGTATCGGGCAAAAATGAGTGCAAACTATAAGGAACGTAGAAAGCGGGGGAGCAACTCATCCATACAACTGAGTAAGTGAGCCATAGAATCATCCGTCTCATTCCCCATGTTTGATATGCGGAAGGTTTTACCTTTAATTTTTCCGTATCCTCCGTCGATCGCTATTTTTTTCTCAACCTTTAATGCTTTTACAAACCCAGCGATATCCATTTCTAAGTTGTTCCTAACGCAGGTGAGCGATTTAGATGCAAATTTTTGTTCAGGCAGAAGTTCAAATCCCTTTTGATCAACCCACCCATGTACCATGTCGTTTAAACGAGAGTGGCGAGCATGACGTTTCTCAACACCTTCAGTAAAAATCTGATCCAAAGTGTATTTAAGCCCGTGAATTTGTGGAATTGCAGGCGTGCTTGGGGTCATTCCTTTTTCATGATTCTTTAAGAATTCCAGGAAGTCAAAGTAGTAGCCACGGCCTTCAATGCTTTCAGCCCGTGCAAAAGCCCGGTCGGAAACTGTGAACAAGGCAAGTCCGGGAGGAAGTGCCAGTGCTTTTTGTGAGCCAGTGAGGATAACATCTATTCCCCAATCATCTTTGGGAATGGGAACCACAGAAAAAGAACTTACCGTGTCGATTACAGAAATAACCTCAGGATACTTTGCCAAAACCTTCATCAGGTCTTCCAGGGGATTCATCATTCCACACGATGTCTCGTTATGCACCAAAGTTACCAAATCGTATTCGCCGCTAGAAAGTTTTTCATCAAGGAGTGCTGGGTCAATGTGCGAACCCCATTCAACCTCGAGTCCATCGGCCTGATTTCCACACCGCCTGGAAACATCCAACCATTTATCTGAGAAAGCTCCGCACATGCAGCAAAGAACCTTTTTAGAGGACAGGTTGCGAATGGCTCCCTCCATGACTCCCCATGCACTTGATGTGGATAAAAATACAGGGTCTTTCGTTTGAAAAAGCTCTTGTAGTTGGGGCTGGCAAGAGTTGTAAAGATCTACAAAGTCAGGGCTTCTATGACCCATTACACGGGTTGACATGGCTTGGTAAGCCTCGGCAGATACATCTACTGGACCAGGGATATGCAATTTATAATCAATCATGATTGGGAGGTGCGGGAGAGGGAATTGTTTTGTGATTTAGGTTCTTCTTACCTACAAGGATTAGCTTAGGATCCCAAACAGCAGCTTCGTCGGGGTTTAAATTTACAAAGGTAAGGATAACGAGAAGATCACCAACCTTTCCTTTGTGTGCAGCTGCTCCATTTAAAGAAATCTCACCCGATCCTCTTGGTGCAGGTATACAGTAAGTTTCAAAGCGTTCACCATTACTGATATTACCAACAAGAATTTTTTCGTGGTGCAAAAAACCCGCGGCATCCAATAAGTCTTGATCAATGGATAAACTCCCAGAATAGTCTGGGTGAACTCCGGTTACTTGTGCTCTATGAAGCTTTGATTTGAGAAGAGTTACCTGCATTTTTGAACTAGGTAAAAGGAAATCATCAAATAGTTATTGTAATAAAAGTCAACGGATCAAAGGTATGAACTTTGTGAATCGGATTGAAAGAACCTATTAATCGTATATTTTCGAACGATTATTATGGCACAAAGCGCCCTTATTTGGACAAAACAAAAATGGAGTGATTTCGAAAGCTTTGTCGAAGGCGTTTTGTATGATCGTGATCTTTCTATTTCTGCACGTCTATTCGGTCTTTTTTTACACCCGTTCTCTTATATCTTTTACATTATTGTAAGGATTCGCCTTTTTTTATACTCAAAAGGCTATTTTCTTCATTCAATTCGCTTGGATGGCTTGGTTATCGTCGTAGGAAACCTGACCATGGGTGGAACTGGAAAAACTCCTGTGGTTGAGCGCCTTGCCCGAGAGCTTCAATCGAAGCAAAAAAAAGTTGCCGTTCTCAGCCGGGGATACAAGAGCAAAGACGATTTAGCACATACCTCCATACTGCCATGGCGAAGGAAGGTAACAGATGTTGGTACCAAAGTGGTAAGTGATGGAAATCGGGTACTACTCGATTCTGAGGAAGCAGGAGATGAGCCTTTTATGTTAGCTCACAATCTACCTGGCGTAGTTGTATTAACTGATAAAGATCGAGTACGTGCCGGACAATATGCAATTCGAGAATTTTCTGCTGAAGTTTTGATTTTGGATGACGGTTTTCAATACCTTCCGATTCAAGCTGACATGAATTTATTGCTTGTCGATCAATTGAATCCTTTTGGTAACCACAAACTCTTACCCCGGGGCATTCTTCGTGAACCAGTTAGTCATTTATCTCGAGCCTCGTATGTAATGGTGACCAAGTCCGAAATCGAACCCCAGTTAGAATTACTAGAAACCATAAGGAAGTTCAATCATCAGGCTGAGATCATTCGTTGTGCCCACAAACCCAAGGTTTTTCGGCAGGTCAATCATACTAAAGAAGAGAAATTAAATTTTTTGTACGAACGGGAAGTGGGCGTGTTTTGCGGAATTGCTTCTCCCCGAGGTTTTGAACAATTGATACATCGAATGTCCGGGGAATTGCGTTATCGTAAAAGATTTTTAGATCATCACCGGTATGAGAAAGATGAACTTAACAGGTTATTTCAACAGGCCAAAAACTCGGGAGTGGAAGTGATGATAACTACGGAAAAAGATGCCGTCCGTATACCCAAAGATTTTCAACCAGTTATTCCCTTGTTTTATCTTCGTATGGAAATTGAAATTGTCGAAGGTTATGAAGATTTCGAGGAAGTAGTAAGCTCGATTTGCGAATTAAAGCCTAAACTAAAGGCTACTCGAGTTTCCAATTAGCCGCTATATGCCTTTACGGTGGAAACCAAGGCTTGCATACACTCAATTTTGGCACCCGGTCGAATACCATGTCCTAAGTTCATAATGTGGGCTGGGTCGTTCTTCATTGAATCAAGAATTTTTACGGTTTCACTAATGACCGTTTTGGGATCGGTTTCCATGACCTCAGGGTTTAAGTTGCCCTGTAATACAAGTGGTGCGGGGAAGAGGTTTCGGGCTTGTGCAATATTGGCACGATGATGGATACCGAGAGCCTGTGGCTTTGTGAGAACAATTTCTTTCAAACCTGCTACCGGAGCATTGGCATAAATGATCAATGGAAGATTTTGAGGAACTTGCTCAATAAGTCGGGCAATCCATTTGAGAGATAAATCCCAAATACGTTCTGGGGGGCAAAGGTTGTGCCAACTATCAAAGATTTGTAGGGCATCGACGCCACACCTAGCTTGCATGGTTAGGTAATCAATTAAGGCTTGGGTTATTTTTTCGAGCAATCGGTCAAAAGATTTTGGATGTTTCTCAGCCCATGCGAGGGCCTTGGGGAAACCGTCTGCTGAACCACCTTCAATCATGTAGCAAGCCAAAGTCCATGGAGATCCGCAAAAACCTAACAAAGCTTGTGTTTCCCCCAATTCCTGCCGAAGATTTTTTAAGGTTTCTGAGACATAGGAAAGTTTTTCTTCGATATCACTGGATGTTAGTCTTTCAATGCTTGCATCATCATCTAGTTTACTTGTCATCTCAATGCCGCCAGCAGGTCTAAAGTCATAGCCCTGACCCATTGCTTCTGGGATGACTAAGATGTCGCTAAAAACGATGGCAGCATCAAGATCGAACCTCTTTAGGGGTTGAAGGGTTACTTCCGTGGCAAGTTCCGGAGTTTTGACCATTTCTACAAAAGAATATTTTTCTTTCAGTGCACGGTATTCAGGCAGGTACCTTCCAGCCTGCCTCATCACCCAAAGGGGAGGGCGTCCACTATGGTTTTCCCCTTTCAGGGTTGCTTGAAAAAGGGGGCGTCCAATCATAGTTTTTCTTCTAGCCAGTTTCTCGGGTGCAGGTAAGTGGTATAAAGTTCTTCTTCGGGTGATCCGCTCTCTGGTTTCCAGTCATATGTCCATGATACTTCAGGAGGCATGGACATTAGAATAGATTCTGTCCTACCACCAGATTGGAGCCCAAAGAGAGTCCCCCGATCATAAACTAAATTAAACTCGGCATATCGGCCTCGCCGATATTTTTGGAAATTTCTTTGGTGCTGCCCAAAGGGAGTTGTGCGGCGCCTTTCAAAAATTTGAAAATAAGTTTGGGCAAAGACTTGGCCAACTTTTAGGACAAATTCTAAGGTTTTGTCGAATCCGCCAAGATCAAGATCGTCAAAGAACAACCCGCCAACTCCACGGGTTTCATTGCGATGCGGCAGGAAAAAATACTTGTCGCATAAAGCTTTGAACTTTGGATACAAATCTTGCCCATATGGAGCACATACAGAACGAGCAGCTTCGTGCCATTCGATAACATCCTCATAAAATGGATAGTATGGAGTTAAATCAAACCCTCCCCCAAACCACCAGGCTTCCGGGGCACCTTCAGGACCAATCTCAAAATATCGAATGTTTGCGTGAGTGGTTGGCGAGTAAGGGTTGTAGGGGTGAAATACAACGGAAACTCCCATAGCTCGAAAAGGCAGTCCTTCAAGTTCTGGCCGATTCGAGGTAGCAGAAGGCGGGAGTTTCTTACCTTGGACATCTGAAAAATTAACCCCTCCTTTTTCCAGGGCATCTCCTTTGGCAAAAGCCCGAGTAATACCACCACCACCTTCTTCGCGTTCCCAATCGTCCTCCTTTATTTTACATGTCGAATCAACTTCTAGCAATTGATCACAAATATTGAGCTGTAAGTCGATAAAGGCAGCACGGGCTTTATCAGCGTCTGAAAGAGGGGGCATAATTAGCAGTTCCCTAATGGGATAGCGAAAGAAACGAGGTCGGTAGCTTTAAAATTTGGAAAATGAACGTTAGTCTTCCTCCTCAACTTCGCGATCAAACGACATTTTTGCTTCTTCCAAGTTTTCACAGATAGCCCAGTTTTCACAGCCATCCAAATTATTCCACATCTCTGCGTCTTCACCGGTGGCAATGATAGCTCCACGCATTGGAAGCTTCATGTCTTCGATCTTTTCCGAGAACTCACCCACGACTTCAATAGCCTCTTCCTCGACGTCCTCCAGAGAGGAGACATCAATAATTAGTTTTAAAATCCCCTCGTTGATGGTGTTCCGGATGCGTTGATCCATATTTTCTTTAATGTCATTAATGACAAAAGGAGAAAGTTCTTCGGGTAGGTCGAATAATAAATAATCCTCAACGAATTTAAAGTAGCGTGCGGAAGAATCAAGATTCATGACTTTATACATCACCGCGTCAGTTTTGTTTTGGTCAAAAGGTTTGGTGATGCAATCTGCAAACCCTGAATCAAGAGCTTTTCGTTGTGCAGTTTGGTCACCCATTACAATCATTCCAACAACAGGAGTGTTGAGTACACGGTGATTGGTTTTTAACTTACGCCTTAAATCAATCGCAGAATCTCCTGGTAAAGCCATACTGATGAGGATTGCAGAGTAGTGACTGTGCTCACAGGCATCTAAGGCACATTGCTCGTCTTTGGCACCCTCTACCTGCCAATCACTGAGAGCAAACATGTCAGTTAACTGTTTAATGATGTTGGGCTTGTCATCTACAACCAAGATACGGATGGTATTGTCAGTCGTATCTAGGACTTTAGAACCATCAGCCTTTTTGAAAATGTTAAAGTCAGAATCTCCACGCGGGGCAATTTTGTTCATCCGGTACAGACGGCGGCCGAGTGTACGGATTAATTTTAGGGCTACTTTCGGGTTTTTGGTTACAATGTCAGCAATACTTTCTTCAACATGCCTAACTTGGGCTACAGTTTTGGCCCGAATTGCCGCATCCCTTTTCATACCAAGGATCTCACTTAGTTCGCCAAAAATCGCTCCCTTCATGTCGATCTCGCTCAGCACTCTATTGTCACGAATCACTTCTAGAGTGCCACTTTCCAAAATGCAGAAACCTGTGCCAAGTTGTCCTTCAGCTAAGACAACCTCTCCTTCTTTATATTCTTGAAGTTTAATCATGTAGATCTTCCATACTTGGCAAAAAGAGCCCTCGAATCAATTCAATTATAGATAGGTAATAAAGGGGGAGAATAATTGGCAATAGAATGCGAATCGACAGTTCAACGAGTCCGTTTTAAAAAGCTTTCATGACGAATGAAACGGAAAAATTTGATTTTTTAATACTGGGTGGCGGAAGTGCTGGTTATGCTGCTGCTCGAACAGCCCATAACCTTGGTAAGCGAGTTGCAGTTGTCGATGGAGCTGCGGAACTTAGCGGCTTGTGCATTCTTCGGGGATGTATGCCTTCCAAAACTTTAATCTATTCCGCCGAAGTTCTTCATCTTGCTCAGCAGGGAGATGTTTTCGGGTTTAAGGGAGGTAATCCGGTAGCTGATATGCAAGCAATGCAACAACGCAAACGGGAAGTGATCCGGGAATTTTCCGAATATCGAAAAGAGCAGTTGGAGGATGGTAGGTTTTCGCTCTTTAAGGATTATGGACATTTTCGAGACCTAAATTCCGTTGAATTGTCAGATGGGAAAATTTTGCGGGCAGAAAAGATTTTAATCTCTACAGGATCAATCATCAAAACCCCGGACTTACCGGGCTTGCGTGGTTGTTCTTTCAAAACAAGCGACGATGTGCTGGATTTAAACTATTTGCCTGAAGAGTGCATTGTTCTTGGAGGCGGAGTGGTCGCCTGCGAACTTGCTCAATTTCTTGCTCGGGTCGGTTGTAGAGTCGTACAGTTGCAGAGAAGTCCGTATGTTTTAAAAGAATTTGCTCAAGCATCTTCTAAGACTGTTGCAGAGGCCCTGCGAGACAATGGGATTAATTTAATGACAAATGTTTCGCTTAAATCCTTCGAAGATCGTCCGGGGGAAAGAGTCAGGGTGAATTTTGAGCATGAGGGAGAATCCAAAACCTTAGAAACCAAGTTTTTGTTCAATGCTCTCGGGCGCCAACCAGCAACGGCTAGCCTTGGAGTTGATAAGGTAGGTCTTGAACTTCGGTCAAGCGGACATTTAGTTGCCAATGAGTATCAACAAACCAATGTTTCCCACATCTACGCTGCTGGAGATTGCACTGGACCGCATGAGATCGTTCATGTGGCCATCAGGCAAGGAGAGACCGTGGCCAAGCATGCATTTGGACAGTCGGTAAATCCAATGACATATGATTCCTTGCTCACGGTGGTCTTTACTGATCCACAAATTGCCAGGGTCGGTCTTAGTCAGGAACAGATGACCAAGAGGGGCTGTTCTTATACATCTGCATCTTTCCCTTTTGATGATCATGGGAAATCTATCCTTATGGAGGCAAAGCGGGGGTATGTGGCTGTTCATGCAGACAAAAATACAGGGCGGATATTAGGGGCTGAATGTGCCTCCAAGGATGCTGGGGAACTCATTCATTCTATGTCTGTTGCCGTTGGGGTGGGCGCGACAGTCCATGATATGTTAAAGGCAGATTGGTATCATCCGACCTTATCCGAAATTTGGACTTATCCTTTGGAAGACTTGGCTGAGGAAATCACTCCTTCGAAAGCTGATTAGGGAAAAGGCCTTGGGGAAGGTAGATTAAGCCGTACGGCTTAATTAGTTTGGGTGAGTTGTCAGGAGCTCTGCAGGGCTGTAAAATCCAACCTTTTCCTTAATTTCGTTCCTTACTTGATTTACCTGCCACGGAAGAACTGGCTCGGATTTATTTCCGAATGAATTTCGAATGAATGTGAGTACAGCAGCCGCATCGTAGTCGTCTAACAAGCTTTCAAAAGGAGTCATGGGAACCAAGCCGGGATAATTCCTTCCCTTGACTTCAATCGGTCCCATCAATCCTTTAAGGGTAAGTTTGATCAGGCGTTTGTGGTCACCGTTTACCCAATTTGTATCAGCGAGGGGAGGGAAGCCAGAATCCGGCAAGCCAAGTCCATTTTCCTGATGGCAAGTACCGCAATAACCTTCCTTTTCGTAGATCTCAGCACCTTTGGTGTACAACCTGCCTTCCGCAAGGGAAAGATGTTCCGGTACTTTGATCCGGTGTTTTTCTTCAACAAAGGGCTCGTTGCTTTGTTCTAAAGCACTCTTGGCAAAATTTAGACTGCCTTCGTAATCCTTACCAATACCAGTTTTAATTACAGCGTTCACAATGGGGAGACCTTCTTTAGGCGATAAGTGAGAAGCTGATGTTGCAGCAGCTACACGTACCCGTCCGTGGCTATCTTGAGCTGCCTTCATAAGTAACTCCTGTTCATTTTCAAAGTTGAAGAAGTTATTTCGCAAAACTTGAACCGCAGCTGCACGCACACGGTAATCTTTGGAATCGAGTAATTCGATTAGAAGTTCTTTGTTTAATCGATCAACTCCCCAACTTACCCATAGTGCTTCAAGTTTAAGACGATCATCCTTTTGTTCGTTTGCCCATTTTTTTGCAGCTTGTGCGACATGATTTGGATGACGGGCGCGCAACTCTCTGCGAGTACGGTAGCGTGTACGAAGTTCGGGGAGGTTGAGGTTTTCCAAGAGCTCGGGAATGGATGCACCAACAATTTTGGCAGGGGTTACAAGAGGGCGCCCGGGGTAAGTAATTCGGTAGATGCGACCATGGGTATGATCCCGGTTTGGGTCCCGCGCATTATGCTGCATATGCCCAATCAGTGCATTGTGCCAGTCGACCACATATAGCGAACCATCAGGGGCAAACTCCAAGTCAACTGGTCGGAAGTTTGTATCAGTAGAATAGAGCAGGTCTTGTCGATACTTAGAGGTAAAGCCAGGGTCCTGATCAATTAATTGATGTTGTTTAATTCCAAGAAACCCAATGTTGTTATTGATAAGAATATCTCCCTGAACTTCTTCGGGGAAATGTCGGCTGGAAACAATTTCGATTCCTGAAGTCGGGCGGACTTTATTGGAGGTGAGTAGATCGGGTGCATTTAGGGCTGCTCCATACCTTGCTCTGACTGAACCAGGTTGCATCCATCCAACTTTAGATCCTGAGGTGAAAAGAAAAAATTCCTGACCAAAAGAATCCACAGCAATTCCCCACGGATTAGGGATATTTAGTTGGGCATGCCTGGTTAAGCTTTTGTTTTGTGGAGAGTAGCGGAAAAAACCACCGTTTGTACCACGAATCGCCCCAAATACGGTTTCCACATTACTGTGCAAAAAGATTCCCTCTCCCATAAGAATGGCACCGGAAGGATCAGCGCAGAAAGCAGATATTGCATGGTGGGTATCATGATCATCAAAACCACTCAGAATGACTTCTTTTTGGTCATAGCGGTCATCGCCGTCTGTATCCTTGAGTAATATAAGATTAGCTCCTTGCGAAACATAAACTCCGTCATGAGAAATTTCAAAGCCGATGGGAATATGCAAATCATCAGCAAAGTTCGTTTGTTTGTCCGCCACACCGTCATTGTTGGTATCTTCAAAAATGATCAATTTATCCTGTGGCTTGGGATCACCAATTTTGTAGTGCGGATAACTTGCCATAGTTGCCACCCATAACCTGCCTTGATTGTCGAAAGACATTTGCACCGGATTTGCCAGGTCAGGAAATCTTTTTTCATCCGCGAAAAGTTGTACTTTATAGCCGGGGGCTGTTTTTAGTTTGCTCACGACTTGTTCACCCGGAGTGTAACTCAATCTTCCGTGTTTTATATTATCGGAACGATAATTGGTTGCCACCTTTGGCAGTTTGATGGTTTTTCTGTCCTCCTCAGCAAGGTTAATGGACCCGTAATGAACGCCAGTACGATCCCAGTAAGATTTTCCGTCCCACTGGGTAATGGCCATACCGTAGATTTTTGAATTCACATCCAATCCTATTTGGTGAGCTTTGACGGATAATCGATGCCACTTCCCGACGCTTGGTAAATTGCCCAATCTTTTTCTACCTGCTGTTCCTTCAATGCCGTATGGTATAAGGTTTTGACCCCAGAAAGCCCGGTGTTCCCAATTTCCGTTATGAAATTGTAGCATGATTTGTTTGGGAGGATTTTTTGGATCTAAATAAACCCAGGCAAAAAATTCCTCTTCCCTGTCTGTTATGTGGTGAGGATGCCGGAATTGATCGACCACTACCTGACTGTTTCTCTTTCCTTGTCTTAATAAAGAGGCTTTGCCGGAAAGAACTGGTTCTGGGGCACCTACAAAATTCCACCCAGCAGATAAGCGGCTGTTGCCGGGTGCTTTGTCCTCAAAAAATAAACGGGTTCCCGATCCGATACTGGCTGCCCAAATTGCTCGGTCTCGAATTTCAGTAAACTGCCTAATTTTCTGCAATTCATAGGGGTAGTTCTTAGGACCGTGTGGATTATATCTTCTTCCGTAGACATGAACACCATTGGGGATTTTATAATCACTAAGCCAATAGAAGTTTTTATCCATCACTGCATCGTGGATAGCTTCCCGTTTATTTTTCTTAGGGTTGCCTTCGCCAAAAATTCGATCGCAAAGGAGATTGGCGAGCTTGCGGTTTCCCAAATCATTCAAAAGAGCACCATCTACGGTGTGTATGTCCTCCCCTTTGTACCATTGCAGCGAGGGTTTATAAGCATCCACAAAAGTAATACGCATTTTTTTGGCAATTTTCTGCATCGCATCGACATACAGTGCGAGGTTCTTATTTTGCGAGGCACCAGTGGTTACTCCCGGTGTGGGCTCAACTGCAGTAGGGGAGATCAAAGCAAAAAGAGGTTGGGATTGCCCATTGTAGCGCTGGCTAAGGCTATGTTTAAGGAAGGCAGTCAGTTCCTTTTTGAAAGCTTCCAGTCCGCTCGGTCCATCAAAGGAAGAATTGAATCCGAAAAATGCCAGGATTATATCAGTTCTTAATCGGGTTAGCCACTGATCAGGAGTTTCAAAAAAGCCTGAAGGCTTGGTAATAGCCTGGAATTTTGCTGGCACAAGATTTTTGGCTCCGGGGAAAGCGTATTGTTCTTCCTGTCCTCGGCCTGGGTGCGGACGAAAGCCTGGGGTGTTTCCTTCGTCACACATATTGCGAATTACCAATCGGTGGTGGGGGAAGCGCAATTGAACCTCGGTTTCAAAATGACCATAATGTACCATTCTTGATCCCATCCCAGCACCGATCATTGAAATACGATGTTCTTTTTGAAGAGCAATTTTTCCAGTCGAAGAATGTACGAGGAGAAAAAGACCTAATAATAGAGGCGAAAAAACTCGTCCGTTTGAATTTTGGAAGAATGTAGGCATGAAATAGAACATTTTTTTTAGAAGATAAGGGTAACAGTTTTTTCCAAATTAAGAAAGAAAGACAAGTTTCAATAGCCCGAATGAACGGAATTGGGACTACTTTAAAACTATGCAGTAAAGGGTGGCAGGCTCAGGCAGATAAGGTACAGCCACAACAAATTAGTTGCGACGCCCACCTAGTAAACCTAAGCGAAATGCCCAATACAGAAGGGTGAGTAGGGATGTGACAAAAGCAGCAACATAAGTCATGGCTGCAGCATTGAGAACTTTTCGGGCACCATCCAATTCTTTCTCGGTGACATATCCTCCTTTTTGCAGGCAGGCTATTGCCCGGCTGCTTGCATCAAATTCAACTGGCAGCGTAATTAAAGTAAATAAGGTCGTACACCCAAATAAAAGAACTCCAAGCCACGACAAAGAAGCCCCAGTGGCGGTTTGTACACCTCCTAGGAAGAAGGCGAGCATGATCACAATCATAGAAAGCCCGCCTCCAAGATTGGCAACAGGCACCCAGGCAGAACGAAAAGACAGCAATGTGTAGGATTTTGCATGCTGGATGGCATGGCCAACTTCATGAGCTGCTACTCCAAAGGCAGCCATGCTGTTCGAGTCGTGAACCGATTGGCTAAGTCGAAGCGTTTTGGTTCGGGGGTCATAATGATCGCTCAGTTCTCCAGGAACACGTTCGATGCTGACATCATTTATGTTGTTGTCCTGTAATATGTTGCGGGCAATGTCTGCACCGGTGAGTCGTGAACGGGTAGTAAACTTACTGTATTTACGAAAACGTCCCTTGGTGATGCTGGATGCATAAAAGCTGAGCCCCATACCAATCCCAATAACGAGAAGATAAACTGGATCAAAAATCATATTAAATTAGGGTTTCAGTTAAAAGCGTATCAAATATTTGAATCTGCCTAGACATCTTGATATCAAATCCTTTTGATTCTTCAAGCAAGAGTGCCCATTTGCAGGAAATTTTATTATGCTATCTTTTTCTCGACAGTCCAAGCGTCTGGAAGTACCGATAAGAATCTTATTCTATGATTGATTTTCAGTCCAATTCTAAAAAAGTCTACCTCGCAGTAGACTTGGGTGCAGAAAGCGGGAGAGTCCTAGCAGGTGAATTTGATGGAAACAAATTGCAACTTCAGGTCGTACATTCATTTCCCAATGGACCTGTAGCCCTGAATGGTTCGACTCACTGGAATACGGTTGGGTTGTATCAACAAATTGTTAATGGGCTTGCTACAGCCCAGGCGAGATATGGAACATCTCTTCAATCCATTGGAGTAGATAGTTGGGGGTTGGATTACGGTCATTTGGATAAAAAAGGAAATTTACTGGGCTTGCCCTATCATTACCGGGATGAACGTACCCATCCTATGCTTGATCAACTTTTTTCCATGGTTCCAAGAGAGGAGTGTTTTTCCCGTACTGGTATTCAGCCATTGCTTATAAACACGATTTTTCAATTGATGGCTGAAAAAGAGGCTAACCAATCATGCCTGGATGCCTCTCAAAACCTCCTTTTTACACCGGATCTGATTAATTTTTGGTTAACTGGAGAAAAAGGAAATGAAATTACCATGGCTAGTACCAGCCAGATGCTTAATCAATCTTCGCGAGCCTGGGACTTTGAACTGCTCGATCGTTTAAAACTGCCCACTCACATGCTCGGAGAGTTGTGGGAGCCCGGGCATTTAGTTGGAACGGTCAGGGGGGGAGCTCAGGACAAAATTCGCTGTCAAGATTTGCCCGTATTTACTGTTGGATCGCACGATACCGCCTCGGCGGTTGCTGGAGTTCCTGCTTCTAATGGATCTGACTTTGCCTACCTTAGTTCAGGAACCTGGTCGCTAATGGGCGTGGAGCTTGATCAACCGCTCTGCGATGCCGAGAGTGATCAGCTCGGTTTTACCAATGAATTCGGAGTCAGCCAAGATGTTCGTTACCTCAAAAATATCAGTGGGTTATGGATCGTTCAGGAATGCCGTCGACACTGGCAATCGGAAGGAGAGGAATTCGATTATGCTCAGCTAACCAGTATGGCTCGTGAAGCCCGTCCTTTTTCAGCAATTTTAGATGTGGATGATTCCGTATTTTCTACGATTGGTGAAATGCCTAGCAAAATTGCCGAGCGTTGTGTTGTTTCTGGGCAGGTTGCTCCCCAGTCCAAAAATGAAATCGTACGGACTTCCCTTGAGGGACTTGCCCTAAAATACCGGGAAGTACTCGAGAATTTGCGTCGGAAAACGGGTAAGTCTCTTGATCAATTACACATCGTAGGGGGAGGAACACAAAATGAATTGCTCAACCAAATGACTGCTGACGCTACAGGTTGTGAAGTGCTGGCTGGTCCCATCGAAGCGACTGGGGTAGGGAATGTGATCGTGCAAATGATAGCAGCGGGCGAATTAAGTTCCTTAGCTGATGCCAGGCAATTGATTGCCAACTCTTTCGAGCCGAAAAGATATGAGCCCAATCAAACGGCCCAGTGGAATGAGGCTTATGGAAGAATGCTTGAGATTCGAAGAAAGACTTTTTAGCCTTACTTTTCGTAGACCATCTGAAAGCCTTCGATCGCTGATTTAAGGAAATCGGCGCTCTTAGTATCCACTCCCTGCTTACACTTCATCGCCGCCACCATCACGGAGTGTGCACCTTTGAGTAAACTGTCGTACTTATCCGAGGATGATTTAATTCTTTGAGTGAGAAAATATTCGGCGATAATTTTTTGGATCTTGGAAGCATGATCTTCCTTAGCTGCAACCCAGCGGTTTAATTGATTGGCAGATTTTGCATCTTTTTTGCCAGCCAGATCAGATATTTGATCAATCGCTTTGGCAATCGTAGTTTGATCCTCGAGCATCTGCGTAAAGCGGGCAGAATCTCCGTACACACCACACGGCACTTGGCAATGGGACCATGCATATTGTTGGGTGAAAAGGGTGCAAATTAATGTAAGAAGTCGGAGGTTTAAGTTCATGTAGTTATTATTACATGTTATTCTAGTATTTTTCAAGTATCTCGGATGAGTTCCCAGCTATTTGTATTTTTTTACAGATGAAATAATAAAATTTAGTAATTAAGAATTACTTAGAAAATTTCATTTGATCATTTTCTTGAATGATTTTTATTGGTAACTAAATTTATCAAAAATATGATTGAATCGATTGATTACAAAAAAATTATTAAGTCTCTTGAGCAGAAACTTCCAAGTTTGCCACAAATCCTCGAGGATCTTGTTAAAAAACTTTCGGATCCAAATTCGAATTTAGATATTGTTGAAGAGTTGGTAGAGGTCGATCAATCCATCACCACACAAGTGTTACAAGTGGCGAATAAAGTTGAATTTACCGAACCAGGAGAAGAGCGCATTACCACCATTCACGACGCGTTGCACAAATTAGGCTTTGAGAATGCCAAGAAAATTGCCCTCAATGTATCGGTTCTTAAATTAATGAAATTGCCTAAATCTACTGTCAATTTCTGTTGCGAAGATTTGTGGCAACACAGCCTAGCTGTTGCCGTTGCTTCATCTGAAATCAGCAAGCTTGTTGGGTACGATAATCCAGACCAAGCCTATGCCTGTGGACTTATGCACGATATTGGCAAAATTGTGAAATTAAAATTTAATAAGAAAGATTTCGTCAAGGAATTGGCCTCTGCCAAACGCAAGAATATCGACCTTTATGATCTGGAAATAATGAGAAACCTCGTTCGGCATGACCTCGTGGGTGCTAAAATGATGCAAGCATGGAATATGCCTGAATCTTTGATTCTCCCAGTTCTTTGGCATCATGTTGAGGATCGTAGCTTAAGAGCGGAAGTCGATTCACCCGATCATCACCTGCTCATTGATATCGTATATTTCTCAAATTTTATTGTTCACAAGCTTGGCATTGGCTTTAGCGGACATGGAATAACGAAAACCCCATCTGATAAATTCCTTAGATCCTTTGGACTATCCACAGAAGGCATTGGAGATTTAGCTGGGCAAATTCAACAAGCATTTGATGATGCCTGCCCCTCTTTACTCCTGTTGGATTAGGAAGTTAATTAACGGTTCCTGCAATAAATCGGGGAAGGCAGATTTAATTAGTTGTTTTCTTAAAGAGCTAAATTGATTATGGTCTTCACTCTTGGCCATTTGCGAGAGTAGCTCAGCTGGATAGAGCATCGGTCTTCTAAACCGAGGGTCGTGGGTTCGAATCCCACCTCTTGCGCCACTTTCTAAGCGGGTTCTAGTTCAGTATTTAAGCGTGGTGCAGAATGTTTTCAGTTTTAATGGGCATTATTAATTAACTTGTTTTTAATGTATTACAAAATTTTAGGGTAGTATTTGTAATAAAAAAGCGAGCCTCCCAAAAGAAGACTCGCTGATGGTGGGCAAGAAAATGGTTAGTTTGAAGAAGCTAATACTTCATCGAATGCATTTCTCATAATCCAAGCTTGAGATGTCGGGCAACCAGCAGCCGAAGCTTGTTGCATGGCAGTTTTAATTTTGGACATCGATGCTGAGCAGGCAGAGGAGGGGCATTGATCGAGGATCTCATCTCCTGCTTTCATGTAGAGGGCTGCGGTTGTTACATGATGGCCTGAATTAAACATCGGTACGCCTTTGTGTATCGCTTTTTTAATAATTTGATCCGTATTGCTCGGTTGTATGGAAGATGTCTGATTTACGAGATTTGGAATAAGTACTGAATCGATCGCGTGTATAATACCATTGGAAGTTTTGATGTTCGCCTTTACGACTTTGGCGTAGTTGATAAACAAATCGTTGTTTTTAATTGATAACTCAAACGAACCACCACTCAGGGGTTCTGCAGTTCTCAACTTTTTGGCTTTCTTGGCATTCACTTTACCGGGTATCACATGGTAGGTAAGCAACATTTGTAATTTGTCCTTATTCTCTGGTTTCAACAAATTTTTTAAGGTTTCAGGCCAAAATTTCTCGAAAGCTTTGTCGGTTGGGGCAAAAACGGTGAATGGACCATCTCCCTTAAGAGTTTCCACAAGCCCAGCTGCATGTACTGCTGATACGAGCGTGTTAAATGAGCCTGCATCTACGGCTGTATCGACTATGTCTTTTTTAGGAGCTCCAAAGCTGGAAAAAGACAGAACTGTAAAGATAAGTGTGTGAGAGAGATTTTTCATAATGCATGTATTATTTAATTTGTTAATAGAACGCATTTCACACGACTTTAGTTCACTGTTTTTGATGGTTTAATTTTTTATCCTAGTTGAGAGTCAGCATTCCAAAATAAAGTAAGGGTGCGTGCTTCTTATTTTTGATTTCCTGTCGTAAAGTTTAAATTGCTCCCCAAACCTTCCTGAGCAGGGCAATTGATTCCTAAATAAATAGTTATTAAATAATTCTTTCGGACTCTATTTGTCCTTATGATTTGTTATAAATTCTTTATGGCTTTTTTAACTCTTCATCCTGTTACCGGGCAATTAACTATAAATCGTTAGTGCCCATACGATTTCATTCGATCTTCTTCGCACATTTGTTTTCAACATTTATATTTTCCACTAATTGAGCCAAGACGAGATAGATTTTGATATGGAGCAAATAAGTGCTCAGGGAACCGTGAAGGGTAATTTCGGGCATGGTATCCTTCTTTATGGTTCGAACGATTCAGAGGTTCTTGTGGAAAAGTGTGCGGAAAATCTGCGTGACGGCTATGTCGATCCATTCCAATCCATAGAATTCCTTGTGCAAAGCCGCGGAATGGGTGCCTGGTTAAAACTGCAGCTTGCCGATCGTATGAAAATATTTGGGCGTTCTCAGTTTCGGTTCCCCGAGGAGACAATATGGATGATTCTTCGTGGCTTTCTTGGTGGAGTTCCTGCAAAGAACCCTTACACAAAAGAGGGAATGGCATGGAAAATATTTGGGCTTCTGCCGGAATTAATCGAGTCCGAACCCGAAGCATTTTCCCCGCTCGTTAGTTATCTCGGTCAAGATCAAGGAAATGAAGATAGGCGGTTTCGTTTGTGTCGACAGGTATCAACCCAGTTTGATTCATACCAAACCTACCGCCCGGAAATGATCATCCAATGGTTAAAAGGTAAACAAGTAGACGGGGAGCATGCTTGGCAATCTATACTCTGGAGAAAGTTGCGTGCATCAATGGGAGAAAAATCCTTGCCTGAATTGGTTGTAGATATGCAAAGATTAAATGGTCCAAGATCTCTGCAATCACTCCCGCCCCGGTTGATTGTATTTGGGATTTCGACCTTACCTCCTGTGTTTTTAGATATTTTAAAATCGTACGGAGAAGTCCGCCTGCTTCAAATATATGCTCTTCAACCTGCTCCGGTCATGTGGGGCGAGGTGCAATCGGAAAAATGGAAGCAACGGGCAATGATTCGTGCGAACAGGGAGGGGCAGAGTGGTTGGAAGGAAGAGGACTTAAATATTGAGAGTGGCAATCCTTTGATTGGATCGCTCGGTCGAACGGGTAGGGAATTTTTTAATCTTTTGGTAGATCGGGATGCACATGATATTCCGTTATATTTTCGAGAACCGAAGGGGCATTCGATTCTCTCATCTTTACAAAGATGGACATTCGAAGTTTTCACGGATCGGCCGAACGAACGCACGAAGTTTGATACATCTGATCTTTCTTTGCAGGTTATGAGTTGTCACAGCCCGATGCGGGAAACCGAGGTGTTGAGAGATTACCTACTTCGTCGATTTGCCGATGATCCCACAATCCGACCATCCGATATCTTGGTGATGATGCCTGATCCCGAGGCCTACGCACCTTACATACGGGCCACATTTGGGGGGATGGAGGATGGTATGCCCGGTAAGTTTCCTTTCTCGATCGTTGATCGGGAACCAAGGCATGAAAGTCAGTTGGTGGATTTCTTTTTTGATCTGTTGGAATTTTTTGATGGTCGGGCGACAAATACTGAGATCCTGGATCTACTCGACTCCCTGCCCGTACGTACAAGGTTTGAATTAACGGACGACGATATCGATACTTACAGACAGTGGATTCGTGATTGTCACTTTCATTGGGGTTTTGATGGCGAGCATAGAAAATCTATCGGTTCCACACTTACCGACGAACATAGCTGGAAACATGCGTTCGATCGTTTGGCGTTGGGGTACACGATGCGTTCTCATAATGAACGCACCTGGTCAGGAGTGCTTCCTTATGACGAAATCGAGGGGGAGAATACGAACCGTTTCGCCAAGCTTTTTCAAGTTACTGACCTTCTGAGCAGTTTTGAAAAATCTGCCCGGCGTTCTCAGGGACTGTCAGAATGGAAATCTTTTCTGGACTCTCTCTCTCGTTCTTTTTTCCCGCAAAATAATGACACTTTGTTGGATCGCCAGAGGATCAACCAGGCAATTCATGACCTTGGAGAACAGTATGGTAAACTTGCACCTGATTCCGTGGTTCCCCTCAGGGTTATTCGATATCATCTCAATAATGTGGTGGAGTCGGGCACCACCCGTGGCCAGTTTCTTACCCGTGGAGTAACTTTCTGTGGATTGCGCCCCATGCGCAGTATTAGTGCAAGGATGATCTGCCTTATTGGTATGAATGAGGGCGCTTTCCCCCGGCAGACGCAGACTGCTAGTTTTGATTTATCTGGTGAACGCCGTCCTGGAGACCGATCTGCTCGGGAGGATGATCGATACTTGTTTCTTGAATCCCTGTGGTGTGCCCGTGACTTCCTGTATTTAAGTTATATTGGACAGTCGATACGGCAGTCAGAAGAGATTTCCCCCTCTGTGGTAATCGCCGAATTATTGGATGCATTAGACAAAGTGGTCGATTTTGGGGATAGGGATAACCGCCCAATTTTGGCCAAGGATGTACTGGTGAAACCCCAATCCCTGCATCCATTTGCAGTGGATAATTTTACGGGTGGTCAATTGCCCCGTTCCTTTTCCAGTGATCATTGCTTGGCTGCCCGGGCGTTGGTATTTCCAGATAAACAAATTCTTCCATTCGTGAACTCCTCGATTCCTTTATCGACAGATTCTTTAGAGGGCATTTCCCTGGTTGATTTAATTCGATTTTTTGAGAGTCCATCCAAGTATTTCTTAGTAAATTGCCTGGGCATGAGTTTGTGGGAGGATGATCCACCTCCTGAAGATCACGAGCCCATGTCTTTAAATAACCTTGAGAAATATGGGGTTAAAAACCGCTTGCTTGCTATGGCGTTGACGCCTGAACCAGAGATAAACTTTCATGCCCTCGAAAAAGCAAAGGGCAGTTTACCTCCAGGTAGCTTAGGTGAAGTCTGGTTTA
>Ga0206130_10002267_pt1 | contig 26849 bp, 26 predicted proteins | sample Helgoland_Spring_9_FD_148637 | JGI IMG/M metagenome (GOLD analysis project Ga0206130, IMG submission 148637) | Pelagic subsurface seawater microbial communities from Kabeltonne, Helgoland, North Sea - Helgoland_Spring_Bloom_20160512_1 | ecosystem: Environmental > Aquatic > Marine > Epipelagic ...
ACGCTAAACCAGCTACTCCAACTGTACTGAGCATAGGCAAGGTGATAGCCAATGGTGCTACCAATATCATCCCAAATGAAGTACTGATGGAAGGAACATTCCGCACGTATGACGAGGAATGGAGAATGCGAGCACATGCACTCATAGAAAAAATGTGCAATGACATAGCAGAATCTCACGGGGCTAACTGTGAAGCTGAAGTAAGAAAAGGATATCCTTTCCTCAAAAATGATGAGGACCTGAGTAATAATGCTCGAATGTGGGCAGAAGAATATCTAGGAGCAGAGAATGTAGAAGATTTAGAGATCTGGCCAGCAGGAGAGGATTTCGCTTACTACTCACAAGAGATCCCTGCTTGTTTTTATAGACTAGGCACTCGGAATCAAGAGCGTGGAATCACCTCGATGCTTCATACTCCTACCTTTGATATAGATGAGAAAGCACTAAAAGTGGGAAGTGGATTGATGGCGTGGCTGGCTCTGAAAGAGCTCAGCCCCACCCTAAGTCCCTCCCCAAAGGATAAGGACCAGTCTTAAATCATATGTCGTACATCCTAAATCTACGAACAACGTGAGCCAACACAAGCAACAACTAGGTAAGGAAGGCGAGGAGATAGCCACTGCTCACCTGATCAAAGAAGAGTACAAGATACTGGCAAGAAACTATAGAAGTGGAAGAGCTGAAATAGACATCATAGCAATGAAGGATGACCTTATTATCATAGTAGAGGTAAAGACTCGTGAAACGGATAAATACGGCAAACCAGAAGAAAGCGTAGGCACCGGTAAAATCAATATGCTAGCTCAAGGGGCAGAAGATTTTATGCTAGACAGAGACTTGCATAACAATGTGCGGTACGACATTATCTCCATCATCAAAACCCAATATAAAACAGATGTGCATCACTTGGTAGATGCGTTTTGGCCGGGGTTGTATTAGCAGTTTAAGTAAACTCTAAAAGAAGTGCAGTTATACAACACTTCCTAGCATTTAAACTTTATTTCTGTATTTTCGTTTCTCAACATCTTTTATGAAATCAAAATTACTAGCAATATTCCTGCTGTTTATTGGGAACATAGCGTTATCCCAGACGGATACTACGCTGACCAAAGATACGAGTACTTATAGGATAATAAAAACGGATGGAGGCGAATTAATAGGTCAGATTCAAAGTCAAGATGCAAGGGAGATTTTGCTACTTACCAAGGATGATAGGCAGATTTATATCCCACAACATGCTATTAAAGAAGTCATAAAATTAAAGAATTCAGATTTCAATAACATAGGAACTTTTATAGGGGAAGATAAATTTGCTACCCGATATTTTATCACTACCAATGGACTGCCAATTAAAAAGGGAGAACATTATGTTCAATGGAAATTATCTGGTCCAGATTTTCAATTTGGAATAGGAAAAGACCTCGGAGTAGGAATTCAGTGTTCATGGTTTGGGGTACCTATAATTGGAAATATTAAAAAGTCTTGGCAAATTGGAGACAATGCTCAATTTGCTATTGGTGGATTAGTTGGGACTGGATCTTGGGCACTACCAGAATTTGGAGGAGCTCTTCCTTTTGCTACTCTTTCATTTGGAGACAGATCAAAAAATATTGCATTTTCTGGCGGTTATGGAGCTATTTGGACGGGCGATGGTGTCTCTGGTAGAGCTATTTCGAGTATAGCAGGAATGGCTAAAATTTCTCCAAAGATTAGTTTAGTTTTTGACTCTTTCGTTCTCTTACCAAACGAGAATCAGACAGGTGGTGCATTATTCATACCTGGGATAAGATGGCACCAAGAAGAAGGTAAAGCCATACAATTTGGATTTGCTGGTATCATTGCAGATGGTGATATTGTCCCTGTTCCTATCCCAACAGTTCAATGGTATAGATCCCTGTGATCATTGAGACCTATTCCCTAGCCTAAATACAAGGAATATATTTGCCCAGCTAGTTGTGGTATGACGTCATCTACTACAAAACAGAGGCACATCACAAGGTAGATACTTTTTAGCGAGAGAGTGATCTGTATAAATAACCAATAAAAATATTAATTTGTGATTCCTAAAACTGCGTTGGCGGGAGCTACGCTTGCACTAGGCGTGATAAGCGGGGCTATTGTCTCTTACCCTACTGGGCATAGAAGTACAAGGTGATCGTGGATACTTGTTCTTTTTAGCTATGGTAGTCTTTGTGACGAGTGCCGCCGTGCTTTGGATGGAGCGGAAAAATATTCCAGTGATTGGATTTAGGTTTTAGTAGTCTATAACTTCACCACCTTGCGTCTTACTACATCTCCATTTGCTGAGATGAAGGAAAGATAATACGTCCCTTGGGACCACATAGAAACATCATTTACAATCCACTCATTACTAGCTTCTGTAGTATAGTTTAGCATATCTTTCCCTTGTATATCTGTAACCCTGAGCACTCCTTTTTGTGGCACCTGCATTTTCCAATACAACCGATTAGCTACAGGATTACTCACTACTATAAAATTATCCATAGTAGCTTTACGACTGGAAGCTATAGTCCGAGCTGTAGTAAGTTTTATTATAATAGGCAAGTGATCACTCATATTATACAAAGCATTTATTACGGCAGCTGGAGCAGCATTATTAGTCCCTGCATTGATATTACCATTAAAGTGATTACCATCATTGCCAAGAGCTGTATAGCTGCCTGGCACATACCCAAGACCTCTTTCATTATCCAGCACTTCTTTGCCACATAGCACAAAATCAAATCTATCGTCTAAACCGCCACCACTATGACATCCGCTACTTGCTCTGGTACTCTGCGTATGCACAGATGCATAGGTTCCACTATTATTCCAAGAGCCTGATTTGTCTATAGGATCATAAAAATTAACCGCAGTATTACTGCCATTTATGAGGTTTTGGTATCCTTCTTCAGAACTAGTATATATATTAAAATCACCCGACAGTATATACGAATGGTCTCCGTTATAATTAGCTCCATGGTATTCCATCACAGCGGCAGTCATTAAAGCACGCTCGGTTACATTTGCTGAGCCGCTGCTTGCTTTAAGGTGGGCTACGTATACAGTAAGAAAAGTAGTATCACCTAAGTCCAATTCTGACTGATCTAAGTAGAACAAAGTATAGGCATCTATTTGTCTAACGAGTTGCACATTATTGGCCCCACGATCTATTTTATCTTGCTTATGCAGTACCAACTTATTTCTGTTGTAGTACAACATATTACTTAAGTTAGAATTTGCCGAATAATTAGCTTTTTTATAGTACGATCTTCCTTGTTGATTTAGAGCATTGTCTAGCAATCTTTTTGCTGCAGTACCGCCATCTCCTGCCATTTCGTTACAGGTAATAATGTCCGGCAATACATGACTTAGGATAGTTCTCATATAGCCTTCCTTTTGTGCTGGGCTATTGTTACTCACCGTACAGTAAGTAGTGATATTCCTATAATTAAGCACATTATAGTGCATAAAAGTAAGTGTGTCTGTAATGGTTTGTGCAGATGCAGAAATAGAAAGCACACAGACTAGGATTACGATTTTTCTCATACAGTTTCAAAGGTACGTTATCGGGTGCTATACCACACCTAAATTGTGTTTATTGACTAAGAAATATAGGAACTCTTCACAACTCCTTTTTACAACTTGGTAGCACTCCTCAAAACCATCTTCGTTTCCAAACCAAGGATCAATAACATCTGCCCCTTTATTCAATACATCGAAATCCCTTAGTATTAGTATTTGAGCAGAAGCATTTGTAGGTCTGAGCTCCTTGGCATTCTGTGCGTTACTTTCATCCATCACAACTAGATAGTCAAAAGACACGAAATGCTGAGTAATAAGTTGCTGTACTTTATGATTTACAGGAATGGAATGCTTTCTAGCTACTTTTATAGTACGTGGATCAGGATTTTCTCCTATATGATATGCAGCCGTACCGCAACTCTCTACATAAATCTGTTTCTCTAGTCCTTGGGCCAATACTTGCTGGGCAAAAACGGCCTCTGCCAAGGGAGACCTACAGATATTACCAAGGCAAACGAACATTACATTAATCATAGGTATACTTTTTGATAAGCAAACATAATTTAGATTACTAATAAAATCAACTCTAAAGTCCTTTAAATCAAAATATTACAACACGTCAAGAGCCCCTAAAAGCAATAACTCGATTCTTTATATTAAAAATACTTCAATTCCTACTTGTCATATTCAATGAATGTTTGATTTTTGCAACTGAAATAGAAAGAACAAATGGAAAATATTTTAATCGTTTTAGGCATATTAATTATAGGATCAGCAATGGGTGGCACACAATTACCAAAACTACCAGGAGCTATACTTTCATTAGGAGCAATAGTTCTTTTGTTTTTCAATTCTAACGCTTTTAGCAACATGGCTTCTACCTTTTTTATCTTCCCGATAATACTAGTTGTAGTTGGCATTATGTCTTTTATGGCAGAGAAAAGACTAGCAACAGAAGGAGAAAATGCAAGCAAAAAAACGAAGTTAATGGCTGGCTCTATCTTTCAAGTATTGTTCATCGTAGCGGTTACTTTCTACTTTGTATCTACATTCTTTTTTCCTTTCTACAGCTAAAAAAATAACGTTTTCATATTTCTTACTTATTACCTAAAGTAGGTAGTGCTAATATTGTAGTATGGACATTGCAATTATTGTAATCGGCATTCTTGCCATTATTTTGGGTTTGGTAGGCAGCGTTTTGCCTGCACTGCCAGGACCACCTATAGCTTACGGAGGCCTTTTATTACTTCTACTAAACCAAACTGCCAAGCTATCTTTGGTCGGCAATAGCTACATATGGCTTATCACATTAGGTATTATCACTCTCTTTATCACGGTGATAGATTACTATATGCCTATCTGGGGAACCAAAAAATTTGGTGGCACCAAGGCTGGATCTAGAGGCAGTACAATCGGTTTAATAGTAGCTGTGATTCTAACTTTTTTTACCTCGGGCTTAGCTGTTTTCCTCATTATAGTAGGACCTTTTGCAGGTGCTTACATAGGAGAAAGAAGAGCTGGCCAAAATGCACAAGTCGCTTTACAAAGTGCCAAAGGTTCATTCCTTGGTTTCGTAGCTGGCACTTTTATGAAAGTATCTGTGGTGCTGGTTATAGCCGCATACTTTACCTATTTATTGGTTTAGGTATTTGGTAATTTTTCTGATAAGGCTAGGAGAATATCCTGTTTTACCCCAGACCTTCACCCCATTTCTATCAAAAACATCTACTGACGGATAGAAACTAACCAAACTGTCCGTATATCTCTCTGTAACATAGTAAGGCGACACACATTTGATAGCCTCTAAATACTTTCGTAGTGCTTCTGGATTCATTACATGACTATTCACAAAGACAACCTGATTTGCAGCAATTTTTTTTTCTTCAATTTTCTTAGTAAGACCTTTAGCCAGAACCGCACAAGGCTTACATCCCCTAAAAGTATAGACCACGACACACTTCACGTTTGTATCATAAGCTATGGCATTAAAATTTATTAAACTATCTAAATCACCTAGTCGCTGTATAGGCAATGTGCTATCTAAAGGGACTTCTTCTGTCCAGGATTGACCTCGGCTTACTAACGCCATTAATACTATCAGACCGAGTGTTAATATTCTCATATGCTACAGTTCCACCATATCTGCAATCGTCTTACCTATACTTAGGCTCGAAGTAGCAGCTGGACTAGGAGCATTAATCACGTGGATTGCACGTTTTTCTGTTACTAGTTTAAAATCATCTAACAAACCACCTGTTCTATCGCAAGCTTGTGCACGCACTCCTGCTGGAGCAGCTACCAGATGCTCTTCTCGTACTTCTGGTATTAGTTTTTGTAGTGCTTTGGTAAATGCTTTCTTACTAAACGAGCGGTACATCTCGCCTAAACCCGTTTTCCAATATTTTAACATCACTTTCTGAAAACCTGGCCAAAGTAAACTGCCAAAAAAATCTCTGAAATCAAAGTCTGTTCGTTTGTATCCTTCTTTCTTAAAAGCAAAAACCGCATTAGGCCCTGCTTCAATTCCACCTTCTACCATTCTAGTAAAATGAACTCCTAAGAAAGGAAAATCAGGATCTGGCACTGGATATATCAGGTGTTTTACAAGATATTCTGCTTCTGCTGTAAGCTCATAGTATTCACCTCTAAAAGGGATAATACGTGTATCAATATCTCCCAAGTGCATTTTGGCTACCTCATCCGAGTATAGGCCAGCACAGTTTATCATCTGCTTGCATTCTACAAAACTTTTGTTGGTTACTATCTGTATATAGTCATCCATCTGCTCTATAGATTTCACTACCGTGTTCAGACGAATCTCACCTCCATTTTCTTCTATTTTCTGTACTAGTTTTTGGCAGACTTGCTTGTAGTTGATTATCCCCGTTTGAGGCACTCTTATACCTTGTACCCCGGCTAGGTGTGGTTCTATTTCTTTCAGCCTAGCTTGGTCTAGCATCTCTAGCCCTTCTAGCCCGTTCTCTCTGCCCCTATCGAATAATTCTCGCAGTCTTCCTGCTTCAGACTTGTCTGTAGCTACTACTACCTTACCACATAGCTCATAGGGAATATTATTCTCATCACAAAAAGCGAGTAACATCTTGTAGCCATCTATACAGTTTTTTGCTTTTAGGCTGCCTGGCTTGTAATAAAGTCCTGAGTGTATCACCCCACTATTATTACCCGTCTGGTGGTGAGCTACTTCACTCTCCTTTTCTAAAACTACCACCTTCTTATCTGGATATTTAAGCGTAAGGTGATATGCCGTGGCTAAACCTACTATTCCTCCACCTACTACGGCTATGTCTACATTCATATATGAGAAGCAAATGTAAGAATTAGTGCAATTCTTTTACCTATTCCATGCCTTTAATCGGCGGAGCACCTGCAGTTTTTAGTTCTGTATAAATGCTTTGCACTTTGAGTTGTATTACGGCCATCTTCTTTTCGTACTCGCTCAACTCTACTGATGCTATAGCTAAACTTTGCTCTGCTGTGGCAGTAGGTCCGTAGGCACTGCCCCACAGGGATCCTGCTGCTGCCCAGATTCGCTCATCCAGTGACGTATTATTCTTTTCTCCTACTTCACTTTTTAACGGATTGCCATACAAGGCTAACTCCATATTTCTAAGTTCTTTTCTTAGATCTGCCATTTCGTTTTCTAACAGTCCTATTGATTTAGGTGTGCGTTTGATAGCCAACTCCAGCGAACTTGCATTTTTCTTTGCTTGGCTATAGTCGTACATAAATAAGTCTTTCCTTCCTACTACTTCCATGTATCTACTCAAAAACCCGTCTTTGATGCTATTATTTTTAGTAGGCAAAGTGCTCTTGTATAGTTGCTTTACATTAAAGGATTGACTAGCCGTAACAGCACTTACCTCTCCATCTAATAACTGATAAATAGTAACGCTATACTCTCCCGGGCCTAATAAAAATCCTCCATTTTTGTTGCCATCTACTTTAGCTCCTTTATTTATGGGCATCCTATTTTCGCCTCTCAGATTCCAAGCTACTCTATGAAAACCCTTGCCAGAAGGCACTTGCCCTTTTCGTACTACGGCACCTTTATTGTCTTTTATCATCGCCCAATGCTGCATTTTTGCTTGGTCTTTTTCACTTAGTAAAACATCCCATCCTGCAAAATCTATATCCTTACCATTCTTGTTTTCCTCTTTCTCTGCCTTAGTTCTTATAGTACTTTTGGTCTCTTGACTTTCTTTGAGGTAGTAGGTGAACACAGCACCAAACTCTGGATTTTTTGCTACAAAATGCTGAGCTCCTAAAGAGCCATTATTCCCTTGTCCATTTTGCTTTGGCAAGTATAAAAGAGCGTCTCTCATGGGCAATATAGCGGCATCTTTCTCTATTAATTCTACTGTCACTTCACGCAGGAATGAGTAATCGTCTAGTATATAAATACTTCTACCAAAACTAGCAGCTACTAGGTCGTCTTCTCTTCTCTGAATAGCCAAATCTCTAAATGAAACATTGGGCACACCACTTTTTATTTGTTTCCAATGCTCTCCTGCATCCGGGGTAAAAAACAAACCAAACTCAGTTCCTACAAATAGCAACTCTGGCTTTTTATGATCTTGTACTATTCGCCATACGTAGTGATTTTCTGGCAAGTTACTCGCTATCGATTTCCAAGATTTCCCTTTATTAGTACTCACAAAAAGATACGGCTTGTAGTCTCCTGCCTTGTGATTATCTATAGCCATATAGACTTTATTCTCGTCAAAGAGATCTGCTTTTATATCATTGATATATGCTCGCTCAGGAACTCCAGTTAGTTTTTTTATATCCAGAGTATTCCAATTTTCGCCACCATCATCAGTCATTTGAAACAAGCCATCATCGGTGCCTACATAGATTAGTTTTTGATTTTTTGGGCTTTCGGCTATACTCGTAATAGTATTGTAATTACTCATAGCATACACATCCCACGAATTCACAAAACTCTGCTTACGACCCATTATAGGCAAATCAAAACGTTCTTCATTTCGAGTTAAATCTTCTGAAATAGCTACCCAAGAATCCCCTCTATCCTCAGACTTCCATAGTCTTTGCGAAGCAACATATATTCGACTAGGACTATGAGCACTTACCAGAATAGGTGCATCCCAATTATACCTTTCATAGTTTTCATCCTTAGCTGGCTGCGGTCTTACGGCCACTTTGTCGCCAGACGCCATGTCTAATCTCGTAAAATAACCTTGTTGGCTCTGTGCATATACTATATTAGAATTACCCGGTTCTGTAGCTGGTTGGTGACCATCACCACCTAGCACCACTTTCCAATCTATATTGGTAATACCTGCACGTGTATCTGTTCTGCTAGGGCCAGACTGCGTATTATTATCTTGCGTTCCCCCGTATACGTTATAAAAAGGAGTAGCATCATCTACCGCTATTTTATAGAACTGAGTGATAGGCAGATTGCTCATATGTCTCCAGTTTGCGGCAAGGTCAAAGGTTTCGTACAAACCACCATCTGTACCTACCATTAAATAATCTGGGTCATTCTTTCTAAAAACAACCACGTGATTATCTACATGCTTTCTTTTGTTGGGCACACCTACAAAAGTTTTACCTCCGTCATTCGTTACTTTTAAGTAATTATTGGCGAAGTATACTCGGTCAAACTGATGCGGACTAGCATAGATCTCTTGATAATAATGCGGGCCAGTACCTCCAGATAGTATATCCGATTTTTTCTCCCAACTAGCTCCCTTATTTTCACTTTTATAGAAACCACCTTTTTTAAGATCTAACTCTATGGCGGCATACAAAACACTTGCATTTTGCGGCGACATAGCTAGACCTATTTTACCCATATTACCTCCGGGTAATCCTGTTTTTAGTTTTTCCCAAGTCTTGCCACCATCTACACTTTTGTGTATTCCACTCTCTGGACCACCGCCTAGATAAGAAGCCACAGTTCTATGTCTCTGCCAAGTAGCTGCATATAAAATTTCTGGATTATTAGGGTCTATTAATAAATCTGTAGCTCCCGTCCAATCTGAATCGCCCAAGGTGCGTTTCCATTTTTGACCGCCATCTGTGGTCATATATACACCACGCTCACCGCCGCTACTCCATAGTGGCCCTTGACTGGCTACCCATACTATATCTGGATTAGTAGGATGAACAACAATCTTAGAAATATGCTCTGACTTCTTTAGCCCCATGTTTTTCCAAGTAGTTCCTCCGTCCTTGCTCAAGTAGATACCATCGCCAAAACCAATGTGCCTTCCGCCTACATTTTCGCCTGTGCCTACCCATAGGTTACACGCATTTTCATCTATAGTAATACACCCAATCGAGTAGGTCTTTTGCCCATCGAATATTGATTTAAATGTGATACCAGCATTCTTAGTTTCCCATACCCCGCCAGAGGCTACACCTACATAGTAGTGGCTTTCGTTCTTAGAATCTATGGCTACATCGGCTATTCTACCAGTCATAAAAGCAGGACCAATGCTACGCATCTTTACACCCGCAATATTTAGACTATCCCAAGTCATCTTATTACTTTGAGCAATAGAAAAAGTACTATTCACCAATAATGAAAGTAGCACACTAAACCTGAGTATTGAAATACAAATTCGCATATGGCTCAAAAGTAAGAGATTTTTAAACTTGAAATAATAAGGAAGTAATAAAAAGTGCTACCAATGGATATAAACTTGGTATCGAAAAGAATTTACGAGAATTTTTTTTTCCTTATGATCAATCTAAAATTGAATATTTGAATCTTCTTAAAATTTGAGGCTAACAATACCACCTCGTATAAACTGCCCAAATGAAGTCTTTCTTTCGCACCTTTTGACATCCCCTAAAGTTTTGATTTGTAATGAAAAATCTGTTAATACGTTTAACCTAAAATAGTACTTTTGAACCAATGCATAAGATAGAGCAATTACTACAAGACCGTATCCTTTTTTTAGATGGTGCCATGGGCACTATGATACAAAAACACAAGCTTACCGAAGAGCAGTATAGAGGTGATCGATTTGCAGATTATGCTTATAATCTTAAAGGCAACAATGACTTATTGAGCCTTACCCAGCCAGAAATAATATCGGAGATACACGAACAATTTTTGGAAGTAGGTGCAGATATCATAGAGACTAATACTTTTAATAGTACTGCGGTGAGTATGGCAGACTACCACATGGAGTTTTTGGTAGATGAGCTAAACCTGGCTTCTGCCAAACTTGCAAGACAAGCAGCAGATAAATACACAGCTAAAAATCCAGACAAGCCCAGATTTGTAGCTGGTAGTATTGGCCCTACGAATAAAACTGCTTCTCTATCTCCAGATGTAAATAATCCCGGATACAGAGCAGTAGATTTTGATGATCTAGTGGCTACCTATAAGCAGCAGACTAAAGCACTTGCCCAAGGAGGTGTAGATATATTTCTTATAGAAACAGTATTTGATACGCTCAACTGCAAGGCTGCCATTTTTGCCATATTGGAAGTAAAAGAAGAGCTAGCCATAGATACACCTATTATGATAAGTGGTACTATAACAGATGCTAGTGGCAGAACCCTCAGCGGCCAAACTGTAGAAGCTTTTTGGTACAGTGTGAGCCATGCTAAACCTCTCAGCATAGGCCTAAACTGTGCACTAGGAGCGGAGCAAATGCGTCCGTTTATCAAAAATCTAAGCGATAAGGCTTGGTGCAGAGTATCTGCACATCCCAATGCTGGATTGCCCAATGAATTTGGCGAGTACGATGAGACTCCAGAGAGTATGAGCAAGGTAGTAGGAGAGTTTGCTAGTAGTGGCTTCCTAAACATAGTAGGAGGATGCTGTGGAACCACTCCAGAGCACTTGAAAGCCATAATAGAAAGAGTACAAAAGGAAAAGCCACGTGTAGTTCCTGAGTTAGCAGTGTAACGTTTATTCGCTAAATTGCGTCTTAAATCTAGCCATGCGTTTTATCCTCATAGGAATTACATCACTTCTTTTCTTTAGCTCCAAAGCTCAGGTAAAGGAGGTAGAGTTTCTGGGCAAAAATTGGTATTTGCACGGGCATGATTTAAGGGTAAAAGGTCGTTTTTACACTCCTTCATTTTACAATAATCTATTTGAAAACGCTGAATTTCCCACATCCGAATATAAAGATCACTTTGATTTTCATGCTTACATTCCTAAAAGGGATTATTTAAGAGCAGTTAATACCGTTTCAGCTGGAGCAGTTTTTAGACCATTTTTTCAATCCCCTATTAATTTCATTAGGCAGATAGAATTTGCTCATAATGTCGAATTGGAACGAATAAGCCTAAAACTCGACAAGTATCAAAGTCCACAAAATCAGTATTCTACATTTATCAAAACATTAGAGTTTGGTTACAACCCACGTCTAATTCTAAGCTCACCAACGATTGCAGGTTCGCTTAAGTTTTATTTAGCGGCAGATGGATATGGTTTCATTCCTATAATCGGCACTATTTATACTAGACCCAATGAAGCATTTCTACCAAATGGAAGTAAGAGCTATGATATTGCAGGAACATTCTACAATGATCGAATAAGTACTAAGCATTTAAAATATGGAGGTGGCTTTAGTGCAGGAGTTAAGATTAATTTATCTTGTAATTGGAATTTTCATGTGGAGTATAGTTCATTTGATGTTTATACTAGGCATAGTTCTACCAAGTCAACATCACAAAACGGAAACAGAGGTGTACAATTGGGTTTACGATATAAGTATGGATCTCCAGAAGACACCGAGAATAAAAATGAAGGTTCTACTCCTGTTTTTTGGTGAAAAATCAATCACTTATATTTACGTAATGAAAAAACTATTCTATTGTACTGTTCTAGCTAGTTTACTCTTCGGCTGTAAAGAAACTCCAAAGACAATAGAACATCCTGAAAGTCACACCGCATCAGTCAACTTTACGGTAACAGATGCTGCTAATGTGGCTTCTTATAATCTGTACAGAGGCGATTATTTGATAGAACAACTAGTAGCTTCTAAAAAAGGCAACATGAGCTACACCGTGCAAGATCCCATACCTATTACCGCTCATCCATACGATCTGCAATATTCTGTAGAGCCTATGTTTATGAGCTCTGTAGCTAATACTTCTATTCATTTAGAGATAGAGGTAGATAGCATGGTAATCGCTGAGTCTCACAACAGTTCTGTGCTTTTTGGCGAAGTTGCGAGTCTTTCTTGCAAAGGGCAGTAGTTACACATCACAGATATAATTAGAATAGACTTACTCAATGAAAGACATACTCATAATTCTCTCACTTGGACTGTTAATTTTTGGCTGCAAAAGCGACAAGGATGACATACCAGAGCACGATAATCATTCAATTAAAGTTTCTATAACAGTCTCGAACACCGTAAACTTAAGTTCGCTGGATCTTAGTGTACACGACGAGTCACTTGAGCAAATCACCGCACACGGAACAGATTCCACTCCATTTAATTATCTTATATATTTTGCAGATATCACTGACCACCCATACACCGTAAATTGCAAATTAGAACCCCAATATTATGACTCTGTAAATACAAATGCGGATATAAATCTACAACTTTTGATAGATGACCAAGAAGTGGCAAGAAACGAAATGTTGGACATGAAACACGGAGATATTTTAGAGCTATCTTACAGTGGAGAATAAGTAGGCAAAGCCATATTTCGTTATACCAATATAGTAATGCTACAAAGTGAGTAGCACAAAAAAAGGCTCACTGTTTTCACAGCAAGCCTCGTTCATATTTCGTTTTAAGTTTTGGAAGTATTTTTTATACTAGCTCAGCCATTTTAGCTCCTATGCCAGCAGGTGAGTCTACTACGTGTATACCACACTCTCTCATTATAGCTTTCTTAGCAGATGCAGTATCTTCATCGCCACCTACAATAGCACCTGCGTGCCCCATTGTACGGCCAGCTGGAGCAGTTTCTCCTGCTATAAATCCTACTACTGGTTTAGTGCCGTGTGCTTTGATATAGCGAGCAGCTTCAGCTTCCATGCCTCCACCTATTTCACCTATCATTACTATTCCTTCTGTCTCTGGATCATTCATCAGAAGCTCTACAGCCTCTTTCATAGATGTACCTATGATAGGATCGCCTCCAATACCTATAGCAGTAGTGCATCCCATACCAGCTTTCACTACTTGGTCTACAGCTTCATACGTAAGCGTACCAGATTTAGATACGATTCCTATTTTACCTTTTTTGAAGATAAATCCTGGCATGATACCTACCTTAGCCTCATCTGTAGTGATTATACCTGGGCAGTTAGGACCTATTAATCTACTCTCCTTGTTAGCTAAGTATGCTTTCACCTTTACCATATCGGCTACGGGAATACCTTCAGTGATACAAACGATTACTTTGATACCAGCTTCTGCTGCCTCCATGATAGCGTCTGCCGCAAATGGTGGTGGTACAAAGATGATACTAGTATCGGCACCAGTCTTAGTCACTGCATCTTCTACAGTATTAAACACGGGCTTGTCTAAATGCGTTTGGCCACCTTTGCCAGGAGTTACTCCTCCTACTACTTGTGTACCATACTCTATCATTTGACCAGCGTGGAAAGTACCCTCGCTACCTGTAAAACCTTGAACTATAATTTTGGAATCTTTATTTACTAGTACTGACATTGCTCTCTCGTGAGCGGCAAAGGTATATTTTTTAGCTACATCAGAAAGACTATTATTATTCTCTCTTGCATATTTTCTTCACATAGAATTTATAAGCCGTAAAACGGAGTTGGTCTGAAAAAAGTAGTCCCTTAAAGAAATATATAGTACTTTGTATTGCATAGTACCTTTTAATGGATATATATTTGCATAACCAAATGAAGATAGAGAACACACAATCACAAATGCGAAAAGGAGTGTTAGAGTATTGTATACTCACACTCACCAGTGCAGGAGAGGTGTACGCTTCTGATATTATACGCCATCTGAAAGATGCTAAGCTTATAGTAGTAGAAGGCACTCTTTACCCACTGCTAACCAGGCTCAAGAATGCTGGACTACTAAAATACGAGTGGAAAGAAAGCGACCAAGGACCTCCCCGTAAATACTATTCACTTACCACAGAAGGCGAAAATTTCAAAACAGAACTAGCCGCCACTTGGACAGAACTAACCACATCAGTATCTAAAATCACAAACACCAAATGAACAAAATCATTCAAATCAACCTAGCTGGACAAGCTGTATCTATAGACGAGCAGGCTTACCAAAAACTAAGCGAGTATTTAAAACAACTAGAAAATCACTTTGCCTCCACTCCTGATGGAAGCGAAATACTAGGGGATATAGAATCTCGAATCGCCGAGCTCTTCTTCTCTAAACTCAAAAAAGGCAACGCTTTTATTAATGACACAGATGTAACAGAAGCTATAACTCTTATGGGCACGCCTAGCGATATGGGCATAGAAGATGAGTATGAAGAGCAAGCTAGCAATCAGACTTCATCTGTAGAAACTAGTAAAAAACTTTTCAGAGACCCAAATGACCGAGTTCTAGGTGGAGTATGCTCCGGACTAGCTGCGTATTTTGGAATGGATACTAGCCTAATGCGTGTCATTACCATTCTCCTAGTCGTATTTGCTGGTCTTCCTATATTCATATACATTATCCTGTGGGCAGTACTACCAGAGGCTACCTCACCACAAGATAGATATAGAATGTACGGAGATGCTACCACTGTAAATGACATAGTAGACAGCGTAAGAAACGAAGCCAAAGGAGTAGCTAGTCGTGTAAAAAACGAGGCTTCTACCGTAGCAAACAACTTTAAAAAAAACGCTAAATCATACTCCAGCTCAGGAGGGGTGACCAATGGATTAGGCCAAGTCATTCGATTTTTTAGCAAAATATTTGGGGCAGCTGTCCTTACCGGATTAGTAGCTACAGCTATAGCTCTAATCGTAATACTGCTATCAAATGCCGCAGGAGGATTAGACATCAACTGGCACGGCGAAGAAGTGACTACACCCTCTTTGCTCAAATCGCCTACATTAAATTGGATTTTTAGTATCTCACTGCTTAGCCTCATTCTCATACCTATAGGTACAGCTTGTTACGGTATCTTGACCTATATTTTCAACTCAGAAAATTACATCAATCTGAAAGCCATTTTCTTAGCTTGGCTTATCTGTTTAGCTGTATTCATAGGCACTAGCATATACTCAGCAGGAAATCTAAATGTAGAATCTTTTAAAACTTTTGGCGAAGAGCTAAGACAAAATGAAAATTTTCATAATTCCATAGAGCCCGTTTCACCTATAGACCCTTTAGATCCGATTGAACCTCTTGAGTCTTTGGAACCACTAGAGCCACTTGAACCTGCAGAGCCACTTGAGCCTTTAGAAGACTGGGTATATCCAGACAGTATATAACAGTGTAAAGGAAAGTAAGGTGCTCCGGTTATCCTTCTTACATTTGTACAATGCAAGAAGGATTTTCTCCATTTTCTCATCCCATCATATTTGATAATGACAATGCTCTACTCACTGCTAGCGAAAAACTAAACAGTGAGATGCAGGGCAGAAGAAGCGTTCGGAAGTTTTCTGATAAACCCATACCCAAAGAGGTCATAGACAATCTTCTACGCATAGCAGCATCTGCACCTAGTGGTGCTCATAAGCAACCTTGGATCTTTTGTGTGATAGCCAAAGAAGATTTAAAAGCACGCATACGTGAGGCTGCCGAAAAAGAAGAGTATACCAACTACCACGGCCGAATGAGTGAAGAATGGTTGGAGGATCTTAAAAAGTTTGGCACCGATTGGCATAAAGATTTTTTAACCACCGCTCCATACCTCGTAGTTGTTTTCAAAAAATCTTATGACCTAGAAAGTGACGGCGGCAAGGCCAAAAACTACTACGTGAGCGAGAGTGTAGGTATAGCTTGCGGCTTTTTACTAAGTGCCATTCATCAACTGGGATTGGTCAGTTTGACGCACACACCTAGTCCTATGAACTTTTTAGGTGAGTTACTCAAAAGACCGAGCAATGAAAAGGCCTTTCTACTAATACCCGTAGGATATGCTGCAGATGATGCTACGGTTCCCAATCTAGATCGTAAAGCTTTGTCTGAAGTTATGGTGAACTATTAGTAATTTCGCAGCACTCTGTATGGCAAAAATAGAAGTTAATAGCACCTCATTTGAGATAACTAAAAGTAACGAAGGCTTACTTATAGATGGTAAGCAGGCAAACTACGATATCATTGAATTACCAAACGGCCAATTCAATCTACTGTTTGATAATCAAAGTTTCAACATAGCCGTAGAAGACAAGAATGCTTCTACTGGTGAGTTACGTATCAGACTAAATGGAAGAAGTGTAGAGACTAAACTTCAGAATAAGCTAGCTGCACTGCTCAAGTCTATGGGAATGGAAAGTGGCAAGAAAAAACTAAAAGACTTAAAAGCTCCAATGCCGGGATTAGTACTAGACGTACTTGTAAAATCTGGGGACATAGTCACAATTGGGCAAGATCTTTTGGTACTAGAAGCTATGAAAATGGAAAATTCTATCAAGTCACCTCAAGATGGTGTCATCGACGAAATCTCTATTCAAAAACAAGACAAAGTTGAGAAGAACCAAATACTTTTATCGTTTGAATAAGTGTATTAATCTTCATTTTGACTCCCCATATACGTCTAAAGTGTGTGACCAATGATACTGTAATACGTCATAGTAGCATCCAACAAACCAATATAAATGAAAAAAATACTGCTCTTTACTGTGGCGATTGCTATGTCAATTTTTAGCTACGCACAAAATCTAGAAACAAAGAAACAAGAACTTTCTGAGGCCAAAGCGTCAAATCAACTTTGAGAAAACTATCTCGATAGACCTATCTGCCCTTCCAAAAGGAACCTATATTTTAGAGGTTAGAGGAGTAGACTTCAGTGAAAAACAAATATTAATGAAGAATTGAAATTAAAAATAATAATTCCGATAGCAACGGCAGTATTTGGTCTTCTTCTTGGGTACTTATTTTTTCATACTAACTCCAGTACCGAAGAACACAATCATCAGTTGACAGAAACTGAGAATCAAGTGTGGCCTTGCTCTATGCATCCTCAAATAAGGAGAAGTGAACCAGGAGAAGTACTATCTGTGGGATGCATTTGATTCCATTATCAAACACAGAAAGAGCTTCATCCTATTTATCAAAGTCCATTCTAGAATATTAAGATGCTATATCATACCAATAAATCACGTAAAGCATTATATATTTGTAAATAGATGAAAAAGCTGTCAGCTATCCTAGTTTCCTTTCTATTCTTGCTTCCCTCTATAGGGTTGCACATAGACCTGAAACATTGTTGTGGCGGAGTAGAGACCATTGGTATTGCTCATCAAGCGGCTCTAGCCGTGTCAGAATGTTGTGATATGCAAAAGACTGCATCTTGCGAAAGTACTTTAGAACTAATAGTGCCACAACAGATAGTAGATATCTCGATAGTTAGCTCTGTAGAGATACCCTCACTTACTACTCTTCATTTACCTTTTCAGACTGTCCCACCTATTACTGTATCAACTTGTCACAGCGAGCTTCAGTATGGTGATACTATTCCAGAGCCGCCTTCTCAGGCTGAGCTTCAAGTATTTTTATGTTAGAATTTTAAGAACTTCGGTCTTCTTAAAATTTAGTACAACGTAATAATACAAAAACAATGAAAAACATATTCGCACTAATTGCCATGCTAAGTATCTGCATGTATGCAAGTGCACAACACGAACACCATGATATAAAAGGCACAGTCCTATTTAGTAGTGGTGCAGAAACAGAACCATTAGCCGGAGCATTCATCCACTGGCAAGACAATCCGAGTGGAGTCTTTACTAACGCAAAAGGAGAGTTCATCATAGAACATCATCAGAACGCACCGTATCTGATAGCCTCCTTTGCTGCATATACTGCAGATACACAGTATGTGAGTGAATTAGACTCTACTTTTATATTTATCCTCAAAGAGCAAAATGAACTAGGCACAGCCATAGTACTGGCCAAAAGGATTACGTATGGTTTGAGTAAACTAAGTCCACGAACCACAGTACTATTAGGTGAGCGTGAGTTTCAAAAGGCAGCTTGCTGTAACTTGTCTGAAAGCTTTGAAAACTCTCCGGCTATTGACGTGAGCTTTAGCGATGCTGTAACCGGTACTAAGCAGATCAAGATGCTAGGACTAGATGGATTTTATACGCTTATAGGCAGAGAATATATGCCGAGTGTACGAACAATTAATTCGTACTACGGACTGAGCCACATACCCGCAGCTTGGGTAGATGCTATACAAATCACTAAAGGTGCTGGTAGCGTGGTAAACGGATATGAGAGTATCGCTGGACAGATCAACATTGAGCTAAAAAAGCCTTTTGGTAAAGAGAAGTTTCTGCTAGACCAGTTTGTAGGTGGCGGAGGCAGAGTAGAAACTGACCTAATGTATGTAAAGGATATCAATAAGCACGTGGCTACTTCTTTACTAGCACGCTACGGATATCGTGGGTTACAAAACGACAGAAATAAGGATGGATTCTTGGACATGCCACTGAGCAAAGATTTCAAGGTAATGAACCGCTGGCAGTTTTATACCGAAAGTGGTTTTGAAGGGACTGCTAATGTCAGTTTTCACAAAAACGAACAAGATGCTGGACAGATAGAATATTACGAAAATCCAGCTGCAGGATATGGCATAGAGATAGACTCCAAGGTAATCGATGCCTTTGCTAAGGTAGGTAAGAGCATAAAAGGCAAAGAGTTTAGCAGCTTTGGATCTCAATATAACTTCAACCACAGTGAGATGACCAGCGTATACGGCTCGTCTACAAACAGTAAAACCTACCAAGCTAATAGTGATCAAGCCTATGTAAACCTGCTGTATGAAGGAATCTTGGGCAACTCATTTCACCAGTTTCAGACGGGGCTATCTTTCTTGTATGACAATGTAAGAGAAAGCTACGATGGATACCGTTTTGAGCGTGAGGAAACAGTGCCTGGAGCATTTTTGGAATACACCTATAAGCCAAAAGAAACCTTCAGTCTAGTAGGTGGTATTCGCACAGATTACAACTCTATCTATGGCTTATCTATCACTCCAAGATTTCACAGTAAGTACAGATTTAATAAAGATAAGACCGCCATTAGAGCATCTGCAGGAATGGGGAGAAGAACTAGTAATCCACTGGCTCAGAACCAGTTCCTTTTTGCTAGTGGGAGAGAATTTAATTTTGTATTCACAGATCCGAGTTTAGCATACGGATTAGAGCAAGAAGTAGCCATCAACTCAGGTGTCAGTTTCGAGCATGAGTTTAGACTGGGTTATATGCCTGCAACCATCGGAGTAGATTATTTCAATACTACTTTTATGCAAGAAGTGGTGATAGACAGAGAAACGGCAGGAGAAGCATCATTCTACAACATGAAAAACGGAACCCGTGCCAATAGTCTGCAAGCACAGCTAGACCTTACTCCTGCTCGACGAACGGAAGTAAGAATAGCCTACAGAATGTTTGACGTACAGACAAAATACTATACCAGACCACCCTTATCTATGGCAATGGTGAATACAGAAGTCATGGCTAAACCCTTTATATCCAAGCATAGAGCATTTATAAATGTAACTCAACGCACTAGAAATGACTGGCAGTTTAGCAGCACAGCGACTTGGTATGGACCACAGCGAATAGCTGGAAAGATTGATACAGTTCTATCCATCGGTTCACTACCTATCACCAGCCCAAGATACTCACCACAATTTTTTCTAATAAACGCCCAAGTAAGTAAGACTTTCAAAAAGCAATTTGAAGTATACATGGGAGTAGAAAACATACTCAACTATACACAAGAAAACCCAATACAAGAAGCAGATAAACCATTCAGCCAAAATTTTGATGCTGGATTAGTCTATGGACCTATCTTTGGTAGAATGATGTACGGTGGATTCAGATGGAGATTAAAAGGGAAATCAGAGTAGGTTAATCTTTGAATGAATAATGACTTTAAAATCAAGTATTTAATACTTAAAAAATGGAAAGTAAACAATATACGATATCAGGTATTTCCTGTATGAGCTGCGTGAGCAAGATAGAGAAATCACTCTATGGCAACTCAGCTATCAAAAAAATATCCATAGATAAAGAGACTGGCAATACTACGCTAGAAGGCGAGAGTCTGCCGCACGACGACATTATTAGCGGCCTAGTATCAGCCGCTGGAGAATACAGCCTAAGTGCAACATCTGCTAGCCAAAGTGCGTCTAAGGAGAGTAACCGTAGTTACAAACCTTTACTAATTATCGTTTTATATTTGCTAGGAACTACTTTACTCCTAGAGTTTAGTAATGGAATGTTTCAGATAAAAACATGGATGGCCCACTTTATGGCTGGCTTTTTCCTCGTGTTTTCGTTCTTTAAAATGTTAGACATAGCAGCATTTGCTAAAGCGTATCAAAGCTATGATATCATAGCTGCTAAGGCAAAATGGTATGGATATGTGTTTCCGTTTATAGAATTAGGATTAGGGATAGCCTACCTCCTATATTCTGACAATGAGCTAACACATCTCATCACTGCCATAGTTATGTTTGTAAGTCTAATAGGAGTAATAAAATCGGTAGTGCAAAAGACTGAGATTCAATGTGCCTGTCTCGGAACTGTTTTTAACCTACCTATGAGTTATGTCACCATTATAGAAGATGGAATTATGTTAGTAATGGCACTTTTAATGTACTTTTATTAAATATACAAAATGAAGAAAACTTTTTATATAATGCTCGGTCTTTTGGCCATCGGATTCACTTCTTGCACGGAGGATGATGTAGTAGATCCAATAGTAGAAGTTAGCTCTGCTTCTATAGATTTCACAGTAAATCATACTATAGGTAATCAAGAATTTACAGCGGGTACAGCTTATTCCGTTGGAGTCAATGAAAATGCAACTTTTAGCAGATACGCATACTTACTTGGGAGCTTTTATCTGATGGCCGAAGATGGCAGTAAAGTAATTATAGACAGCCAGTATGCTCACATAGAAGCACACAGTGGCAAGACTACATTTTCTCTAGTAGATATTCCATATGGAACGTATAAGTCTATTGGATTTTCCATAGGGCTAGATTCTGCCGTAAATCACGGCAATCCAAATCAGTACGATTCGGATCATCCACTCTCTGCTATTAACAACTCCCTACACTGGGGCTGGGTAGGTGGCTATATCTTTACTGCTATAGAAGGAAAAGACGTAGATGCAGATGAGAGTATTATCTTTCACTTAGCCGGCAGTAATAATAAAGTAGATTTTGAATTGCCTACTAATTTCACTCACGGAGCTGCAGGCTCTTCAGTGGCTTTAGGATATGATATTGCCGAGGTATTTATTAATCCAAATAGTTACAGCTTCACCTTAGACGGCAGAAGCACCCACAGTGTATCTGATCCAGTAACCACCAAGCTTATTGAGAATATGGCAGATGTATTCACGCTAACAAGTGCTGCTTCTAAATGAAAAAAATAGCAATCTACATACTACTAATAGGAGGCATTTACAGTTGTAAAGATGTGGTGAATGAGGTGCCAGACACTCCATTTGGTACTACTCCATACACGGCAGACTACGCACAAAGTATTTTGCCGCCTGCACGTGTGCCAAGTGATAATCCACTTACGAAAGAAGGTGTACAGCTAGGTAGAATGCTTTTTTATGACCCAATACTAAGTGCAGATAGTACACAAAGTTGTGCGAGCTGTCATAACCAAGCCAATGCTTTTACAGATAATGGTTTAGCATTGAGCATAGGAATAAGAGGTGCAGAAGGGAAACGAAATTCTATGCCCATTTTCAATTTAATGTGGCACTTAGACGGATTTTTCTGGGACGGAAGGTCAGACATATTAAGACATCAAGCACTAGTACCAATAGACGATCCTCTAGAAATGGACGAAAAAATAGGCAATGTACTTGCGAAACTGAGCAGCTCAAGCACCTACCCCGCAGCGTTTAAAAAAGCATATAATACTTCTACAATAGATGAAGAAACACTAGGAAAAGCTCTAGAGCAATTTATGCTGAGTATAGTATCTGGCAACAGTAAGTATGACCGAGTGCAGCTAGGTTTAGAGTCTTTTACAGACCAAGAAAAGGTCGGAGAAATCATATTTAATTCAGAAGCTATAACTTTGAACAATGAACAGGATCCAAATAAACCCGCTAATTATGGTGCAGATTGTTTTCACTGTCACGGTACGGGTAATGGACTATTTATGAGACGAGAATTCCTAAGTAACGGACTTTCTAGCAATGGGGATTTTGGTCGTGGAGGAGTAAATGGTACTGCTGAGGATAATTTTAAATTTAAAACACCCTCACTTAGAAACGTCGAAAAAACCGCACCCTATATGCACGATGGTAGGTTTAATACATTAGAAGAAGTGGTGCAATTTTATCTAAGTGATATGAATGCAACAAGTGCCGTAAACACAAACGATGCACCTAACCTGCATGCTCTCAAAGATTCTATTTATCTTAGCCCCGATCATAAAGCAGCTTTGGTATCATTTTTGAAGACTTTAACAGACGAGGAACTATTAACAAAAGAAGAATATTCAAATCCATTTTAGACAATTAAAAAACACAAACATGAAAAACATATTTTTAGCATTATTTATGGTAGGTACACTAGGTGTATATGCCAAGACTATCACACAAACTATTCTTGTAAAAGGAGAATGCGGTATGTGCAAAGACAAAATCGAAAAAGCATTGGACATCCCGGGAGTATCATTCGCAGAATGGAATACGGAGACTAAAATGCTAACCGTGAGATACAATGACAAGAAGGTAACTGAAGATCAAATCCACAAGACTATCAGCAACTTAGGGTATGCTACAGATAAGTTAGCAGCTAGCAAAGAAGGTCAAGACAAACTAGACAGCTGCTGTAAACCTAAAGAAGTAAAAAAGTGCGGTACTGAAAAAGGCTGCTGCTCAGATAAGAAGAAATCATAGACTTCTTTCAAAAAAAGACCGAAGGGTCATTTGCTTTAGTGCAAGTGACCCTTTTTTAGATTTAAATACATCTTCACCACATTGAAAAATAAGATTACCTATAATTCTAGTATGCACTCTTAGCCTAAGTTCTTGTGCTAGTGCATAATAAAATGGGGTAATTGTCAATTCATTCTGAGTCAATATATCTTAAAACCATTCATCCTAATTCAATAAGTCCTAGGTCAAAAATCTACCAATAATTCTTACATTTGCCCTTCGTAAAAAAGAAATGGCAAGACAACTGCAAATACGTGAAGCACTTCGTGAGGCAATGAACGAAGAAATGAGAAAAGACGAAAGTGTTTTCTTAATAGGAGAAGAGGTAGCCGAGTACAACGGAGCATACAAGGTAAGTCAAGGAATGCTAGATGAGTTTGGCCCAAAAAGGGTAATAGACACGCCTATTGCAGAACTTGGTTTTGCAGGCATAGCTACAGGTGCTGCTATGAATGGTCTTAAACCTATCGTAGAGTTTATGACTTTCAACTTCAGTTTGGTAGCTATAGACCAGATAATCAATGCTTCTGCTAAAATGAATAGTATGAGTGGCGGCCAATTTGGCTCTCCAATGGTATTCAGAGGGCCTACAGGTAGTGCAGGTCAGCTTGGTGCTCAGCACTCACAAGCTTTCGAAAACTGGTTTGCCAACTGCCCAGGACTAAAAGTAGTAGTACTTTCTAATGCTTACAATGCTAAAGGACTTTTAAAGTCTGCTATCATAGATCCAGATCCAGTTATTTTCATGGAGAGTGAGCAGATGTACGGCTTTAAACACGAAGTACCAGAAGAAGAATACTACATCCCGATAGGACAAGCCAATATCCAAAAGGCTGGTACTGATGTTACTTTAGTCTCTTTTGGAAAAATGATGCGTGTAGCAGAGGAAGCTGTAACAGCACTAGCAGAAAAAGGAATAGATGTAGAACTAATAGACTTACAATCTGTAAGACCGATAGACTACAAAACGATAGCTGAGAGTATTAAGAAAACAAATAGATGTGTAGTACTAGAAGAAGCTTGGCCACTAGCATCTATCTCTTCTGAGATAAGCTATATGATGAGTCAAATGGTGTTTGACCATCTAGATGCACCTATCAAGCGTGTAACTACGCGTGACACTCCACTACCATATGCGGCTACTCTAGTAGAAGCGTGGCTGCCTAACGTGCGGCGTGTAGTAGAAGCTGTAGATGCAGTGATGTACCGCAAATAGAATATTAACTAAAATATATTGAAGCCCATCCGCTAGTCGCGGATGGGCTTTTTTTTGTTGTTTTTGAGTAAAAATTATCCTTTGATTTCTTTTACTGTGGCACTGCCCTCTGAACAAGAAGTTTAAAATAGCGTGTAGCAGCCCTTATTTACTAAACCGTCCTTTACTAAATATTCTCACTCCATTGTCCTTTCCTTTTCGCAGAGCCCGCTGCTCCTCCTCTGGCAAAGCAACTATGGTCTGACACTCTGCGGAGCAAGTTCCGGTATACTTTTCGGCACACTTAGGGCACTGGATAAAAAGTAGATTACACGCCTTATTCTTACAGTTGGTATGGTCATCAAAAGGTTCGCCACACAGATGGCACCCTGCTATTACATCTTCTGTGATACGCTCATTTAATCGCTCATCGAAGACAAAGTTTTTCCCAATGAACTTATTCTCAAGGCCATTTTCTTTAGCATCGCGAGCATACTTTATTATCCCTCCTTCTAGGTGATACACATCTTTAAAACCCTTGTGTTTAAGATACGCACTTGCCTTCTCGCAGCGTATACCTCCGGTACAATACATCACCACGGTTTTATCTTTTTGATCTGCTAGCTCGTCTACTACCAGTGGCAACTGATCCCTAAACGTATCTACATCTGGACACCAAGCTCCTTGAAAATGACCTACCTCACTCTCATAGTGATTTCGCATATCTATGAGTATGGTATTCTCGTCATCTGTAAGTTTATTGAAACGCTCTACATCTAAATAGTCCCCAGGTTTTGATACATCAAACAGGTCATCATTTAAACCATCGGCTACTATCTTATTCTTTACTTTAATAGCCAGTTTGAAAAATGATTTGCCATCATCTTCTACGGCATAGTTGAGCCTCACTCCGTCTAAAAAAGTGACATTTGACAACTCTTTTTTGTACTCTTCTAACGTATGATTGGGCACACTTAACTGTGCGTTTATACCTTCATGAGCTACGTAGATTCTACCCAGCACTCCTAGAAGATCCCAGTAGTAAAACAGATGATCTCTAAACAAGTGGGGATTGCCAATATTGGCATATTTGTAAAAGGACATAGTAGTACGTTTTTCATCACTACTCTTGATTTTCTCCTTTAGCTCTTCCCCATTAATAGTATTATGCAATTTCATGTTACACCCTTTTCAATGGTAGTACAAAGATAACGCTGCGACTTATTTTACATAACCACGTCTCATAATTAAATACCCTAATGAAAATATCACATTTACCCTCTCTCTTGTACTGAGCGATGCAAAGAAATAAATGACGGGGCATTTGAAAAATACCTTGCCAGGACTAGTCAACTTCAGATAAAAGCCGAGACGAAGGATGGCAGATTTCATGATAACTTTGAAGGGTACTATCAGAATGGCAATAAACGCAGTGAAGGGACCTACCGCCAGAACGAAAAACGGGAAGGTGAAAATACTACAATGAACAAGGTGAACTCACCGATAAAGAGTGGGAAGGCCTGTAGAAACATCATTTCGTCCATTAATTCTTCATTTTAGTGTAAGAATCTACATTCTCTAAATCAAAAAGCACTTTTCATTCGTATTGTTTAATATGAAGTCATTTACTTACATCATATGTTTATTTTTAGTACTCGGTTGTAATGCCCAGAGCAAACAATCGTCTAATGCTAAAAATGAAGCAAAACAAGGAGTCAATACAGAAATGAAATTTAACGTATTAACAGAAGAAGAAAAAAGAGTAATCCTTAATAAAGGAACAGAATATCCCGGCACGAGCGAATTCACAGATAGTGAAGCTAAAGGCGTGTATACCTGTAAGCAATGCAACCAGCCCCTATACACATCAGAAACTAAATTTAACAGTCACTGCGGTTGGCCAAGTTTTGATGATGAGATAGATGCATCTGTCACTCGTGTCACAGATGCAGACGGACGCAGAGTAGAGATAGTTTGCTCTAACTGTCAAGGGCACTTAGGCCACGTTTTCGAAGGAGAAATGATGACCGACAAAAACACACGTCATTGTGTGAATGGAGTTTCTATGAA
>Ga0206130_10002269_pt1 | contig 26840 bp, 18 predicted proteins | sample Helgoland_Spring_9_FD_148637 | JGI IMG/M metagenome (GOLD analysis project Ga0206130, IMG submission 148637) | Pelagic subsurface seawater microbial communities from Kabeltonne, Helgoland, North Sea - Helgoland_Spring_Bloom_20160512_1 | ecosystem: Environmental > Aquatic > Marine > Epipelagic ...
CTGTGTGACCGGTATGGCCGGTTGGTCCTGTATGACCGGTTGGCCCTGTATGACCGGTTAGTCCTGTATGACCGGTATGACCGGTTGGTCCTGTAAATCCGGTATGACCGGTATGACCGGTATGACCTGTGTGACCGGTTGGACCTGTGTGACCTGTATGACCGGTATGGCCTGTATGACCTGTATGACCGGTTGGACCTGTGTCACCGGTATGACCGGTATGGCCTGTATGACCGGTATGACCGGTTGGTCCTGTATGTCCTGTATGTCCTGTATGACCTGTATGACCGGTTGGTCCTGTATGTCCAGTATGACCGGTTGGGCCACTATGACCAGTTGGGCCACTATGACCGGTTGGGCCACTATGACCTGTTGGGCCACTATGACCTGTTGGGCCACTATGACCGGTTGGGCCACTATGACCACTTGGGCCACTATGACCTGTATGTCCTGTATAACCGGTATGACCAGTTAGACCTGTATGACCGGTTGGGCCGGTATGACCGGTTGGGCCGGTATGACCGGTTGGTCCTGTATGACCGGTTGAGCCTGTATGACCGGTGTGTCCTGTAAATCCGGTTGATCCAGTATGACCTGTTGGGCCTGTATTACCGGTAGGTCCTGTGAATCCTGTGAATCCTGTATGACCGGTATGGCCGGTATGGCCAGTTGGACCTGTATGGCCTGTATGACCTGTATGACCTGTATGACCGGTTGGGCCGGTATGACCGGTTGAGCCTGTATGACCGGTTGGGCCTGTATGACCGGTTGGGCCTGTATGACCGGTTGGACCTGTATGACCAGTGGGTCCTGTAAATCCGGTTGGGCCTGTATGACCAGTGGGTCCTGTATTACCGGTGGGTCCTGTGAATCCTGTGAATCCTGTATCACCTGTATGACCGGTATGGCCGGTTGGACCTGTATGGCCTGTGAGGCCGGTATGACCTGTATGTCCGGTGAGGCCTGTATCACCTGTATGGCCTGTATGGCCGGTTGGACCTGTCTGGCCGGTATGGCCGGTATGGCCGGTATGGCCGGTGTGACCGGTTGATCCGCTGTGACCAGTAGATCCTGTATGGCCTGTTGGGCCGGTTGGGCCGGTTGGGCCTGTATGGCCTGTATGGCCGGTTGGACCTGTATGACCGGTTGGGCCTGTATGACCGGTTGATCCGGTGTTACCAGTAGATCCAGTATGGCCGGTTGGGCCGGTATTACCTGTTGGGCCTGTGTCACCTGTAAATCCTGTTTGACCAGTGGATCCTGTATGGCCGGTATGACCAGTATGTCCAGTGAATCCGGTATGACCGGTATGTCCTGTGGTTCCAGTATGGCCTGTATGGCCTGTATGGCCTGTATGGCCTGTATGGCCTGTATGGCCTGTATGGCCGGTATGTCCAGTGAGTCCGGTATGGCCGGTTTGGCCAGTGGGGCCGGTGTTACCTGTTTGGCCGGTGTGACCTGTGAAACCAGTAGGGCCACTTGGTCCTGTGTATCCGGATGGACCAATCGGTCCAACTAATGCAGCTACTGCACCTATATTCCACGATGCAGTTCCTAATATACTTACATTTTTCAATACAGCTTTTTCAGTTACACCTGATATTCGTTCAATAACTTCAAAATAAGCTGTGTTATCAACAGAATCACTTATCGTAATATATGTATTTGCTGTTATATATGCATTATTGGAACTTGCACTAAAATCATAGAGTCCTGTATCACCTGGCAATAGGCCGGATTCTGCAGTGTTCATTCTTGTAGTAATTAAAGGACCTGGAGGACCGGTATTACCTGTTGATCCTGTTGATCCTGTTAATCCTGTATGACCGGTGTATCCTGTAGGACCGGTATGACCGGTTAATCCAGTATGACCGGTTAATCCAGTATGACCGGTTAATCCAGTATGACCTGTGGGTCCTGTAAGTCCTGTATGGCCGGTATGACCGGTATGACCGGTATGTCCTGTGTGACCGGTATGGCCGGTATGGCCGGTAGGTCCTGTGAATCCGGTTGATCCTGTATGACCGGTATGACCGGTATGACCGGTAAATCCGGTTGGTCCGGTATGACCGGTAAATCCGGTTGATCCTGTGTGACCGGTATGGCCGGTATGGCCTGTAGGTCCTGTGAATCCGGTTGATCCTGTTTGGCCGGTATGGCCGGTAGGTCCTGTGAATCCGGTTGATCCTGTATGACCGGTATGACCGGTATGACCGCTATGGCCTGTGGGTCCGGTGAATCCGGTTGTTCCTGTCTGGCCGGTATGGCCGGTATGGCCGGTATGACCGGTAGGTCCTGTGAATCCGGTTGATCCTGTATGGCCGGTATGACCGGTATGGCCGGTATGACCGGTAGGTCCGGTGAATCCAGTTGATCCTGAATGACCGGTATGGCCGGTATGGCCGGTAGGTCCGGTGAATCCGGTTGATCCTGTATGACCTGTGTGGCCGGTATGACCTGTATGACCAGTATGACCAGTGGGTCCTGTATGACCGGTATGGCCGGTATGGCCGGTATTGCCGGTATTGCCTGTGGGTCCGGTGAATCCGGTTGTTCCTGTGTGACCGGTATGGCCGGTATGGCCGGTATGGCCTGTGGGTCCGGTGAATCCAGTTGATCCTGTGTGACCGGTATGACCGGTATGGCCGGTATGGCCGGTGGGTCCGGTGAATCCAGTTGATCCTGTATGACCGGTATGGCCGGTATGGCCGGTATGGCCTGTGGGTCCGGTGAATCCAGTTGATCCTGTATGACCGGTATGACCGGTCTGTCCGGTTCTTCCTGTCATACCTCTTGGTCCTGCTAAAACTACTCTTGCACCAGATCCCCATATTGCTCCATTATCTGGCCATGTCAAATTATAAAGTTGAACCAATCCTGTATTGTAATCAACATCAAGTACTTCAAAATAACCATTGTTAAATATGTCTCTTATTGTTATAAATACGTTTTCCGATAAAAACTGTAGATTATCAGTGATATTTAATGTTGCATATCCAATTGGACCACCCATTATTTGACCGCCAGTTTTCATGGTAGTTATAAACAAACTACCTGGATATCCTCTTGGTCCTGTGAATCCGGTTGATCCTGTATGACCGGTATAACCTGTTGAACCTGTAAATCCTGTTTGACCGGTTGGACCTGTAAATCCGGTTGGTCCTGATTGACCTGTGGGTCCTGATTGACCTGTGGGTCCTGAATGACCACTAGGTCCTGTGGATCCTGTAGATCCTGTAGAACCGGTAAAACCACTAGGTCCTGTATGTCCGGTAGGTCCGGTGAATCCTGTAGATCCTGTATGACCGGTGGGTCCGGTGAATCCTGTAGATCCTGTATGACCGGTGGGTCCTGTAGATCCTGTAGAACCTGTAGAACCTGTAGGTCCTGTATGTCCGGTAGGTCCGGTGAATCCTGTAGATCCTGTATGACCGGTGGGTCCGGTGAATCCTGTAGATCCTGTATGGCCGGTGGATCCTGTAGAACCTGTAGAACCTGTAGGTCCTGTAGGTCCTGTATGCCCTGTTGGACCAGATTCGCCAGTTGGGCCGGATTCGCCGGTTGGACCGGATTGACCAGTTGGGCCGGATTCGCCAGTTGGACCGGATTGACCAGTTGGACCGGTTTGTCCTGTTGAACCGGATTGGCCAGTTGAACCGGTTTGTCCTGTTGGGCCTGATTGGCCGGTTGGTCCTGTTTGACCGGACGGACCAGTTGATCCTGATTGACCAGATGGACCTGATTGACCAGTAGGACCTGATTGACCGGTTGATCCAGACGGACCAGTCGGACCTGATTGACCAGTAGGACCTGATTGGCCGGTTGATCCAGACTGTCCGGTTGATCCAGACTGTCCGGTTGGTCCTGATTGTCCTGTAAAGCCTGTTGATCCGGTTGGTCCTGTGGGTCCTGATTGTCCTGTGGGGCCTGACTGTCCTGTTGATCCTGACTGTCCTGTGTGACCCATTTGACCAGTGTGACCCATTCGACCAATTCGACCTGTTTGACCTGTTAAACCAGTCTGACCCATTCGTCCTGTTTGGCCGGTAGGTCCGGTTTGACCGGTAGGACCTGCTTGACCTGTAGGTCCGGTTTGACCTTTTTGACCAGTGTGACCCATTCGACCAATTCGACCTGTTTGACCTGTTAAACCAGTCTGACCCATTCGTCCTGTTTGGCCGGTAGGTCCGGTTTGACCGGTAGGACCTGCTTGACCTGTAGGTCCGGTTTGACCTTTTTGACCAGTGTGACCCATTCGACCAATTCGACCTGTTTGACCGGTTAAACCAGTCTGACCCATTCGTCCTGTTTGGCCGGTAGGTCCGGTTTGACCGGTTTGACCGGTTTGACCGGTTGCACCTGTAGGTCCGGTTTGACCTGTTTCACCGGTTTCACCTGTAGGTCCTGTTTGACCTGTTAAACCGGTCTGACCCATTCGACCTATTTGACCTGTAGGACCTGTTTGACCAGTAGGACCTGTTTGACCGGTTGCACCTGTAGGTCCTGTTTGACCTGTTTGACCTGTTTGACCTGTTTGACCAGTTTCACCTGATTGACCTGTAGGTCCGGTTTTTCCTGTTTGACCAGTTTGACCAGTGGGTCCTGTTTGACCAGTTTCACCTGTTTGACCTGTAGGTCCGGTTTGTCCGGTTGGACCAGTTTTACCAGTAGGACCTAATTGACCGGTAGCTCCTGTAGATCCAGTGCATCCTGACTGTCCTGTTGATCCTGACTGTCCTGTGGGTCCTGACTGTCCTGTTGATCCTGACTGTCCTGTGGGTCCTGACTGTCCTGTGGGTCCTGACTGTCCTGTGGGTCCAGATTGTCCTGTGGGTCCTGACTGTCCTGTGGGTCCAGATTGTCCTGTTGGTCCGAATTGTCCTGTTGGTCCAGATTGTCCTGTTGGTCCTGACTGTCCAGTAGATCCAGATTGTCCAGTAGATCCAGATTGTCCTGTGGGCCCTGATTGTCCTGTGGGTCCTGATTGCCCTGTTGGTCCTGACTGTCCTGTGGGACCGGACTGTCCTGTAGATCCAGAATGTCCAGTGGGTCCGAATTGTCCTGTGGGACCTGTCTGTCCTGTTGGTCCAGATTGTCCTGTGGGTCCTGACTGTCCTGTGGGTCCAGACTGTCCTGTGGATCCAGATTGTCCTGTGGGTCCTGACTGTCCTGTGGATCCAGATTGTCCTGTGGATCCTGACTGTCCTGTGGGTCCGAATTGTCCAGTGGGTCCTGACTGTCCTGTGGGACCTGACTGTCCTGTCGGTCCGGATTGTCCGGTGGGTCCGGATTGGCCTGTAGAGCCGGATTGGCCTGTGGGACCTGACTGTCCTGTGGGACCTGACTGTCCTGTAGGTCCTGGCTGTCCTGTAGAGCCGGATTGTCCTGTGGGACCTGACTGTCCTGTAGGTCCTGATTGGCCTGTAGGTCCTGATTGGCCTGTAGGTCCTGATTGACCGGTTTGTCCGGATTGGCCGGTTGGTCCTGATTGCCCTGTAGATCCTGATTGGCCTGTAGGTCCTGATTGCCCTGTGGAGCCTGACTGTCCGGTTGGTCCGGATTGCCCTGTGGAGCCTGACTGTCCTGTAGGTCCAGATTGCCCTGTGGAACCTAACTGTCCTGTAGGTCCAGATTGCCCTGTGGAACCTGACTGTCCTGTTGGTCCTGATTGACCGGTTGAACCGGTTGGTCCGGATTGGCCTGTAGGACCTGTTTGTCCGGATTGGCCGGTTGAGCCGGTGGGTCCGGATTGGCCTGTAGAACCGGTTGGTCCGGATTGGCCTGTAGAACCAGTTGGTCCGGATTGGCCTGTAGAACCTGTTGATCCGGATTGGCCTGTAGAACCGGTTGGTCCAGATTGGCCTGTAGAACCTGATTGACCGGTTGTTCCTGTTTGTCCTGTTGGACCTGTATGGCCTGTATGGCCTGTGTGACCTGTTGAGCCGGTGGGTCCTGTAGAGCCTGTAGAACCGGTGGGTCCGGATTGACCTGTAAAACCTGTTGTTCCTGTTGGTCCTGTTTCACCAGTTGATCCTGACTGTCCTGTAGAACCGGTTGGTCCTGTTGAACCGGTTTGTCCTGTAGAACCGGTTGGTCCTGTTGAACCGGTTTGTCCTGTAAATCCAGATGGTCCTGTATGACCAGTTGGTCCTGTTTGGCCGGTTGGTCCTGTAGAACCGGTTGGTCCTGTAAAACCGGTTTGACCAGTTGGTCCTGTTGCACCTGTTTTACCTTTAAATTGTCCCAAATTGACCCACTCAACAGAATTCCAAGTGTAAATATTTGATTCAACTACATAGGCATCGCCGACTGAGGATGTATTTGGTAGATCCTGTAAAGAATCCAATGCACCCAATATGTTAAATAATGTTCCGTCTTCTCCTTTTATACCAGTTGGTCCCATCAATCCGGTTGCTCCGGTTGTTCCAGTTTCTCCTGTTTCTCCCTTTTCTCCTATTTGACCGGTTTGACCAGTGGGTCCTGTATGACCGGTTGATCCTGTTTGGCCTGTATGACCGGTTGATCCTGTTTGGCCTGTAGGTCCTGTATGGCCAGATGACCCTGTATATCCGGTATAACCGGTTGATCCTGTTTGACCGGTGGGTCCTGTATGACCAGATGATCCTGTATGTCCTGTATGACCTGTTGATCCTGTTTGGCCGGTAGGTCCTGTATGACCAGATGATCCTGTATGTCCTGTATGACCGGTTGGTCCTGTTTGGCCGGTTGGTCCTGTGTGACCAGATGATCCTGTATGTCCGGTGTGTCCTGTATGTCCTGTTGGACCTGTATGTCCTGTTGGACCTGTATATCCGATTATTCCTTGTTCTCCTTTAAATCCTCTAGGTCCTCTGATCTCTCCGACATCTGAAAATTTACTTTCAGTATCACTCACTGTCCATACGAAAAAATTTTGATCGACTATATAACCATCACCTGCTTCTAGTGTTCTGTATGTACTTGTTGCAGGATTTGTAAGTATGCTTCCATTTGACACATCAGCGAAAAAATTAAAACTTGAATCATATGCTTTTAGAATTTTTATGGTTCCTGGATTTACACCTCCGATAGTAGTCCCTGCTGACATTTCAAACGTTCCATCTGGTTTTGATGATAGTGATGCACCATCTAGCGTTTTAAAAGTTGAGCTGGAAGTCATGGTAATATCATCGACAAAAATTTCTTTTAATGGATTATTTACCGTACCAAAATTAGAAGTTCTTAATGAATCCACTAATATATCTCCCAAAATATGAATGTCATTTACGTAAAAGTCACCTATACGATTGTTTGATGTTCCCAATAATGAAGCGTTTATGGTATTTGCATTGATTTGATTTGAATCCATAGTTGCAGAAATTATTGAATTTGCACTCATATCGTTCGTTATTACTGTGCTTGTATTGATTGCATTTGCACTTAAATCATCACTTATTATTGTAGTTGCACTGATTGCATTTGCACTTAAATCATCCGTTATTACTGTGCTTGTATTGATTGTAGTTGCACTGATTGCATTTGCACTTAAATCATCACTTATTATTGTAGTTGCATTCATTACATTTGCTAACATGGCATTTGCGCTGAAATCATCCGCTATTACTGTTGTTGCATTTATTTCATTTACCATCATGGCATTTGCACTGAAATCATTCGCGATTACTGTTGTTGCATTTATTTCATTTACCATCATGGCATTTGCACTTAAATCATCAGCGATTACTGTTGTCGCATTGATTGTGTTTGCACTGAAATCATTCGCTATTACTACAGTTGCATTGATTGCATTTGCACTTAAATCATCTGTTACTACTGTTGTAGCATTTATTGCATTTGCACTGAAATCATTCGCTATTACTACAGTTGCATTCATTGTACTTGTGTCGATTGTACTTGCGTTCATTGTACTTGTGTTGATTGCACTTGAATTCATTGTATTTGTGTTGATTTCATTTGACAGTATAGTATTTGCGCTCAAATCATCCGTTATAACTGTAGTTGCAATAATGGCATTTGCGCTCAAATCATCCGTTATAATATTGTTTAAATCTAAGTTATCCGCATCCGAAATGGAACTTGTGGAAAAGGGCAATGATGTGTGAAATCGTGTCAATGCCGTTTTGCGAAAGTAGAATAAAACTTCTACATCATTATTATCTCCACCAGGTGTTACTACGAATAATTTTGCTCTAAGTCTGCAATTGGAAGATGGCAAATACGTAAAATTCATAAAAAAAGAATTGCTATACTCTGCTTGAATAGTAGATGTGATTTCAATCGTATCGTCACTACCACTTGAAATCAAAGTTTCTACATTATTTTCATCTACAAAAAACAAATCCACGTAAAAATATGTTTGCTTTAATTGAGAGACAGAGGCATACGTTTTGAATTCCCATAAACCTTCCGGTATCAATGAAGTATATAGCAAAGTATCGCTAGAAGTAAATTGCCCTACTTGGCGTTCTTCGCTATCATTCGCTATATAACTGAATTTTATACTTGTTTTCGCAGATATATTCGGTATTTTTATTATAGATCCGGATGCATTAGAAAAAATATTTAAATTTGGATCTGAATCACTATCCAAATATATTGTAAGCCCACCTGTTACACCATTCTCTCCTGCTGGACCTACTGGACCTACTGGACCGGATGGACCTTCTGGACCTTCTGGACCTTCTGGACCAGCTTCTCCTTGACTTCCTGCAAATCCAGAAGTTATCAGGAAAAAGGCAATATTTTTCACAATCGTTTCTTCGCGAGTCATTTTGAAGAATCCTTTAAATAATTGGCCATCATTATCATTCAAGCATGTAAATACAGTTCTATCATTATGAGTTATATTGATATTTACAGAATCAATAATAATAGCAAAATGATCATCTTCTTGATAACCATAGTTTAACGCAATCTCTTCGTTATTTCGATTTTCATTTATTATAATATCGTAAGAATTCTGATAAAATCTCAAACTATGCAAAAAAGCATTGTCGAAACTTAATCCTATTTTTGTATCAGTGCCATTTTCAGGAGCCGAAAAAGTTAAAACGCAATTTTTGAACTGTTCTAATGTTTGAACATGTGAAGGAACAAAATCATTTGTCGTTTTTCGAAAACTATCACTGCCAAATATATATATATCATCATTGCTTGTTGTTAAATGATAATTACCCACAGCCCAACCACGTGGTCCTGTTTGACCAGTTGAACCCATTAAACCAGTTGAACCGGTCGGACCGGTTGAACCGGTTGAACCAGTAGGACCGGTTGGACCTGTTTGACCACTAGGACCTCTGTAACCGGTATGACCACGATATCCTATATGACCAGTAGGGCCTGTATTGCCTAATTCACCTCTATAACCGGTATGGCCACGATATCCTATATGACCGGTAGGACCTGTAATGCCAACAACACTATGTTGATCATCATTATTTGATGAACCATTGTCATGGGATTTACACCTGACCGTGATTATTGAACCAGAGCCATGTCTAGATGTTACGTGATTCCCTTTCTGAATCTTCTCTAAATGATTGCAACAAGACATGTATATTCATTCATGATATTTTATTGCTACAAAATAACGAGTAGATTGTAAGTTTTATATATTATTGTTACTGATGCTCTTTCCTACAATAATATATTCAATGTACTATATAAAATGCCTTGTTTTGGTTTAATTCGCTTCCTTTTTAAACCAAATTCTCCTTCGATAAAAATGTGTATCGCATTCTTTGAATTCTTTTTCTAAACAAAGCATTTCTTTTGTTTTTTGATTCCAAAAATAACCGTCTTTACTTGGATTTTTTCTGTAATGTGAAAACATTGGCAATAATCTTTCGCTTCTATTTTTCCTATTCCGAATATTTGTGCATAAATCATAGCTAGGACAATTTTTCACGTTCATTTTCATACCAAAAACGGATTGCTGGTTCTCTGGAACAATATCATTATAAGCAATATTTGAATTCACAATCTTATTTGGTAATACATATCTTTTTATGTTTGTAAATACTTGCGCGTCTACTATTGCACCTAAATTTACCTCGTCTTTCAAAACATGTTTCATTTTTTTGTGGGTTATGTAATCACTTTGTGACATATATATTCATAACTTATTTTTTTGTCATTTTGTTCATTTCTTTGCATTGTTATTTTGATACAATAATTCACATACCAGTTGAAATGACCAATTTGCACCGTTCAAATCTACTACATCCCCTTTGTCATTTACCAATTTAACTGATATTCGTCTTAAATTTATTGGACCAAAATACGTTCGTTCTTGCTGTTGTAATGTTCCACCAAACTCAACGTATATAGACCCTGGTGTCGCTCCTGCCGATTTTACTGGTATTAAAGCAAACATATCATTTGATGCAAGTATAGGTGCAAATAAAGATTTTGGTTCATTTTGAATTGATACTATCTGTGAAGCAGAGTATACCTGATTTTTTGTTAAACCATCGACATTTTCTACTGTTATTACATCTTTATTTGTCACTGGATCATATTTTCTTGAACTCTTTCGATTCGCATAACTTGGCAACTTTGAACGTCGGTCTTGAGGAGAAACAGTTACTAAACCATCATTCAAATGGTTTTGATTAAAATCATCTAATAAAATCATAAAATAATTGTACAAATAAACACTCAAAACAGAATCTCCTTTCAATCTGAAAATCTTATTTGTTTCATTACCGAATCCATTTCTAACGCTAGAAAACGAATAAATATTTCCGCTTGGTAATAATATTTCTGGATTTTGATAATACGTTGTTGTTTCATCTACTACAGTCACAGCAATCATAGATGATTCAGTAAAATTATATTCAGGTAATCCTTTAAAACCTAGTATGTATCCCAATGTGCTATCAATTGTAGAGTTCCTATAAAAATTTGACGTGCTACTCGACGAACTAAAACTAAAAATATCATAAAACACGATTCGATAATCTGCCGTTGTATAAATCTTATTGACATTATAGCATATTTTTAACTTTTTATTGTTATCCGAATCAATGGTAATTTTTGTTCCAGATGTTAGAGGATTTTGAGAGAACATTGTATTCAATACATACACAATATTAGATGATGATTCCACATTTGCATTCAATACATTATATGTTTCACTTGGAATTTCAAATATTATATCATTGTAATCACTATAAGATGGATATTCTTGTGGATTAATATACACTCCTCCTGCAGAATCTTCTATTGGCTTTAATATTATTGTATGTTGTTCTGTTGATGGCAATACAAAATCAGATTCATAATCATGCACTAACCTATGCCTACTTAATTCGTTACTGCGAGATTCCAGGAAGAAATTATATGTTGCTATGTTTGGACGAAATAATGTCCACTTACTACCTTCTATGTTTTTAATTTTCAGACGATTTAGCTTTAATCTCCATACCATGTAATAGTTTATTATTGTGCTATCAGGTGCTACAAGCTCTTCTATTGAAACAGTAGAATTCTCAAAAATGTCATTGGTATTTAGTATTAAAGTTATTGTACTTGCCCATTCACTCAATGTTTTCTCTTGATTCGCAGGCAATGTTACGGTAAACGTATCTATTGCACTGAGATTTGATCCTGTTAATGAGTCGTAATATTCATCATCTTCATTTTCTGGTATATATTGAATCAGCTGTAAAGTATTGTTTGGTTCCGAAAACGAATATCTTGAAAGTGATATATCTTCATAAGAATTAATCAAATTGTATATTGCTGTCGTATCATTTACTTCTGAATCAAATCCTAACATACTTGCTAGTGATGATGTGATATGTACTTCATAATAAAATTCGTTGTACACCTTTTGAATGTCAAATGTAAATTCCGACATGGCGGATTCTTCATTATAACTTAAAATCGTACTTCCAAAGCTTACATCAGCATACTGTGAAGACAATAATTGGATTCGATTGTTTATTGCTGATACTAGCGTAAGAGGTTTGTAATTTCCTGGATCTACTTTTACTTTGTATTCGTGATTGCTCTTCTGGTAAATTGCAAAAGTATTGTTGTTTCTCTCAGTTTTATTTTGGGGTTTTAAAAAAAAAAAATTACTGCCATAACTATTTGTTATTGTGTACCATGTTATCGGTAATTCTATAGCATACAATTTTAATCTAACTACATCTTTTAATGTTTCAGTAAAATTCATTGTAAATGATGTTGATGATGGATATTCGATATCCCTGTTTTTACTGTCAACTGTAATTATTCGTTGATACGATTCTCGTAATATAGGATTTACTTTTCCTGCTGTATGACTTATTTCATTGACATATTGCACCTCTTCATCATTTCTTTTTGTGCTTTCTGGTTTGGATGTTGATATTGTCTGTACTGATGTTTGTAATGGAGATTGTGATGTTGCTATTGTTTGGGCTTGTGATGGGGCTTGTGTAATCAGCGACTCTTCACCAGAATCAAAAAAGTGCTCATACATTTCTTTAAAAAAGTCGAATAATTTTTTGCCAGTTGGATCTGTAGAATACATGTGTTTTTGAATCATCTGAATAATTCTAGCCTCTAATTCATTATCAGTTGGTCTTATCAAATTCAGAATATCATACATTTCTTCGTTTGTGTAATTATTTATGTCATACATTTCATCTCCCATGATCAACTAAAAAAGAAAAGTATATATACTTTGCACTCATTTTTATATTATTTTATTGTTTCATACGATTGTTTCATACGATTGTTTCATACGATTGTTTCATACGATTGTTTTCTGATTGAGTACATACTTGCGTAAAAACATTTTTCTAATTACTGAAATTATATCTACATTGTGATACAAACATAATCCAATTATTTTCCAAGGAAAACATGTCATACGATTTCCTCTTTTCAAATGGTGTTTTCCTCTAAAACATAACGCTTCCAATTCTTTCATAAATGCTTTTTCTTCTTCGTTCATTTCATTTGCATCTACCCTGTAATTTCCATGAAAATGCTTTTCGTTGTAAAAGTCATCATCATATACTCTGTATATCGTATCATTTAAAACATTCAATATACGACCAATACCCATAATTTTGTTTTCTTCTATATTCATTTCCAATACATAAACGAATCTTTCTTTTTTTATAAAAGAATGTAATTCACCTTGATTACAATAGAGAGACTCGTATTTTAAACGTTTTCTTGCACCCTTATTTTCTATATACGTTTTATTGTTAAATCTTGTTACACAAAGAAATTCTTCTGATGATCTGGCCAAATCACATTGTTCCATTCTAGACCAATCATCTTGCAACCACTCAGGATTTATCATAACTTTAATTCTTAATTGGAAAGTTATCATAATAATATGGTAATTTCAATTTTTATAATTTTTGGAAGGGGATGTAGATAAGAGGGGGAGTGATCACTAAAATTTTGCCAAAAATATTTTCCAAATACTTGGGAATTTATGCACTAAATTTATACATTTCCCTTTAGCAAGTAGGTCTTGAAATACGAGAAATTGCTCATGGTTTTTATTCCAATAAACGTGGAGTATTATACGCTTAAACTCTTTGTTTTCGCGCCACGGTATCTCCCTATAACTCGTTATAAAACCAATATTGGATTTTGTAAATATCTGGCGGATATATTGTTCATCAATGATGTTTTCGATTTTTGGTATGCATAGGTTGTTATTTGAGCTCATTAGTTAAGTGGTTAATTTATGGTTGTAAGAGTTATTTTTGTTTTTGTTGTTCAATTTTATATGTTTTAAGTTCGCAAATAAATGTTTCCATTTATTACTGTTTCAAGCATTTGAATTATCCTACTTCTGAAATATTCTATAATATTATATAGTATTTACTGTCATATTAATTAAACGCTGAATTGAAACTATTTGTTGATTCAGTTAGAGAATAGAAGAGAAGAGAAGAGAATAGAAGAGAAGAGAAGAGAAGAGCCGACTTTTATTGGATTCGGCTGATACAATTTTATACTATATATATTTAAATAGGTTATAATTTATATTTTATTTTCTTTAAAAAAGAAAAAAGAGAATGGATACTGATTGGGTTCTAGAAGCACAACGACTTGCAAATATTCAGCAAATTTGCATTCCGGAAAACATGCCAAATATTCATATGCAATTTATTTATGTCAATAAAAACAAACAAGTAGAAAATATTGTAAAAGAAATTCACCCTCTTTCTACCAATGTAATCAAAAAAGAATTATTGTTGGAAATCATACAAAAACATAAAAAAAATACAACTAATACTAATTACGTACTAAAAGATACTTTTTTATTTCATATTCCTATACAGCCTGAAATTCTACCCAAATTTATTGAACCTTCTTTTTCTTGTGATCATTTTATGAAATATTTACCGGTTTTAGAAGATATCGAAATTCCTCCTTCCATTTTTATTTTTCACCAGTACAACACACTTTTCTTCATCTACCAGGAAGAAGAAAAACGGAATATAAAACTCCTAAAGTCGGCACTTAAATCAGACAATATTGAGAGAAGAATTACAAAAAGAGTCAGATTGAAACTCCCCAGGAATACTAGAAAACAAATTCCTTCATTGATGTAAATCATTTATACCAGCAAAGATTTGAAATATCATCAACTAAAAAAGCCTCATTGAAAAACGTTATTGGAATCCGACCCTCTATGATTTAAAATCTTCAAGGGTTTAAATCTTTGATGGTTTTAATGTTACTTTAACAATATAAACATTATTACTTTTGTTACTATAAATACTCATATGGAACTTTACCTCAAACATCAAAAAGACTTTGTTCATATTTTTTCATCTATACATAGAAATACCGATTTACCTGTATTTATGAAACGTATTCAAGATCTTATTGTTTCTCTCAAAACTACCATTATGCTTGAAAAAAAAAAGTCAATTCAAGCTTGTCACTTTTCTATATTAACATTATTGTACAAACTTATTCCTTATACTAGAGATATTTATGGTGGTCTAGGAGAAAGAAATCTATCATATGCCATGATTTTTATTTGGAAATATCATTTCCATATTCCTTCTGCCAAGGCAGTACAAAAAATGTTATTACCCATTGATAAAAATCCTCCCTATGGCTCATGGAGAGATATTAAACACTTGTGCGAATTCGTTAAAACTCACTCTGAAAAAGGAGAAGGTGACCCATTTATTGAAACTTGTATTGGACTAATGAATCATCAGTTACATGAAGATGAAAATAAATGGAATGAATCTTTGGAAGAATTCATTCGTAAGCAAAATACTATAGTGGAAATATCTAGACCTACACCATCGGATGTTGGTATTTCGCTTGTTTGCAAATGGATACCAAGAGAACATTCTGCTTTTCATTGGCTTTTTAAAAGATGCGTTATTCAATGGATACGTTCATTTAAACCTCATTATTTCAAAACTTGTAAAACAGATGCACAATTTGAACGTGCTATGAAAAAAGGTTCCAAAGAATATAGAAGATCGTTTGCTAGATTATCCACTTTGTGGGATACATTAGAAATAAAACAATGCAAACATGAATGGGATAAAATACGTATGGATAATGTACCAATGACCGCTATGCGCAAGCAACAACAAGCTCTTTTGAATATTGGACAAAATGGAAATCCTCGTAAAAATACATGTAAAGACATTCAAAGAGATACATGCTCCATGAAATTAAAACTTCACTGGTTAGCAAATACTAACCATAAACGATCAAATCCTAAAGATGTTAATCCTCTTTTTGCTAATATGGGAGATATCATCAAAACCGCTCTTCGCGTTTCCAAACCAGACGAAATTAAACGCTCGGAAAATGAATGGAATCATGTTCTTTCACAAGTTTCCAATTTAGAACATTTTTTACCTATACTTGACATGTCTATGTTCTATAGTGACAAGGACGCATTTTATGAGGCACTTGGTATCGCTTGTCTCATTGCAAAAAAATCTTCCAAACGAATTCTCATGTTTGATCAAACTGTTCATTTCGTTTCTGTTGATTATGATAACTTACAAACTATATTGCACAATTTACGCCCTTTATACTATGAACATCATATTGGACAAAATTTTGAACTAGTCTCTCATCTTCTTATTGAAAATATTAAACTCAGTAATATGTCTTCTGATGACATTTCGAAAATGAAACTCGTTTTATTAGTTCGCAATAAAGAAACTGTTTCAATGAAAAGAACCATTGATACTTTATTTGATAAAGCAGGGTTTGATACTTCTCCTTTTCTTTTTATTTGGAATTCTCATCCACATGCCTATTTCGATGGAGGACACATTAATGATATTAGCGGACAATGCTCTATAAGTGAAACCATCTTGTCAAAAACATTTTATATTTCCGGTAGCACAAATCTATTATGGTCACGCATCTCTCAAATATCAAATGATATTTGGAAAAAAATTAATGCTTACGATTTAATTGCCTTTTTATTAAATCAATCCAGATATAATGCTTTTGAAGACTATTTCAAAACCATGCTAAAATAATATTGTTTAGTTTTTACTCATTATAATATATTTCTATACATTATAATGACCGAAGAAGAAAAACTTCCTGTTGATGAAGCTCCTGATCAGACTCTTAGTTCTAATGACAAATGGAAATATACACTTTACACCACTTTTGTCTTTCTACTTGTCGCAAATCCATACACTTATAAATTCGTTCAAATACTTTTAGGAAAGTTTATCAAAATTTCTGATAAGTCAGGATGCCCTACTATACTTGGTTTTCTTGTACATGCAGTTGTATTTACTTTGATTCTTCGTTACATCATGATGTAGTTAGGTAAAATCTATATTGCGCTCATAACTTTACCTACTTTATTCAAATTTTTAAACATCAGGTTCCAAGCTTCAAAATATCCAACTTGCTTGTAAGTTAATCCCCATTTTGACGCAAATACTTCCAACTCTTTTGATACCTCACATTGTCTATATTGAGGCATTTGTGGAAATAAATGATGCACGCATTGACAATTCAAATATCCCATGATCCAGCAGATAATTGGATTTTGCGTATCTATATCTACCGTATGATTCAGACTATATTCTATCCATGTTGGGGTTTCATCACATCCCACTACCGGTGTAAATGTGTGCGATAAACTAAAATGACCAAATAAATAAACACCTGATATATACATACTTGCAAGCAAGTACATATATGATATTAATAGTGAATCTCCACTCGCTTTACTTATTAACCATGTTCTGAAAACATGTCCTGATAACGTCAATATACCTTGTACATGGTCTTTATCTCTCAATATTTTTCGCGGATGCAAATAAAAAATCCAGAAACTTGTTACCAACATACCACTTGTTATTGGTAAATATGTATATGCTTGATAGCGCAACCACCATTTTGAATATTGCTTGTTTAGTATTGCTGCATCTTCGTGAAATAATACAAACGGCATTGTATCCAAGTCTATGTCATATTCTAGTTTTTGCGTACTCGCATGATGCTTATTGTGCATATTATTCCACATCGGACCACTTAATAATAACCCCAAACCCATTACTACTTTTTGTATAGTCATATCCGTATTCGCATTCCCTGTAAGTGACTTATGCCCAGCTTCGTGCTGTACCCAGCCACATCTTGCTCCAAAAACACCATAGATAATCACTGCCAATATCTTATATTGCATGCTCATTAGCCATGTACCCAGTAGAAACATGCTAAATAATTCTATCATTCTATAAGATGTATGACTTGCACTTGTTTTGAAAAAACCTCTTTCTTCCAATGTACGTCTCCATAATGCAAAATCATCCAACATTTCGGTTTTATCGGATGGGTTCGTATTCCGTTCCACAATAGGTAATTTTTTTAGAATTATCTTTGATTTTTTCGATCGACGATGCATTTCTTTGTAAACCGTTGATGCATCTTGACCAATGTAATGGTTTATAACACTACCTCCTGGATGCGTTTTTACAAACTCTGTTACATCATACCATATTCCATCAATAAAAATGAGTTTCATTTACATATTGAGAGAAATATGTTTCAAATGTTTCGATATAAAAATATAAAAGTTATTATTCATTATAATGATCATTTCAGATAAATACAAGTGCATTTTTATTCGAGTTCCAAAAACTGGATCTACAAGCGTTGAAAAAATGTTTTTAAGGTTTGATCCGGATTGTATTATTTCAGATGATAATAAACCACCATATGGCCACTTTCGTGCTTCTCAATTAAAAAAAATGGTAGGTGAAGATAAATGGAATACCTATTTTAAATTTGGATTTTTTAGAGACCCTAAAAAATGGTTCTTATCAGGGTACAATGACAATGCAAATTATAATTATCAATGTGATCAATTGAATATAATTGGGTTAGGAACGGATGGTTATTTACATAAACCTGATGATAAGGTACTGTCGGTTAACGACTGTATTACTTTTTACATAATGTTAAGGAATTGGTTTTTAGGTCCCACACAACTGACATATTTAGATGAAGATATTAATTTTATGGGCACTTTGGAAAATTTTGAAAACGATATAAAGCATATTTTCACTACTTTGAAAATAGATTGCAATTTAGATAATACTGAAAATAAGGTTTTGCATACAAATAAATCCATGTCTGAACAATTATCTTTATCCGAAGATAGTGAAAAGTTTTTAGATCTTGTTCTAGAAAAAGATATTCGTTTTTACAATAAGCTTATATCTGAGAGACTGTAAAATTATGAATACATGGATATGTATGATTTATGTATGATTTATATTACACATTGGAAATTACGGATGGATCCAATTTCTCCTTTTTTGCTTTTGTTTTTGTGTTTTCCAAAAAAATTGTCTTCTTGACATTACTCAATAGTGTTTCTATGGATTCTATTTCTTCGGTTGGATTATTCCTTTTTGCCGGTATTGACAGTAACTGATTCGTTATATGTTTTACATACTCATTTACAAACTGATTTTTCTCGCGTATTACACCTGAACTCTCTATAAAAGATAATACCATTACATTCACACTGTAACTGTCCCATGTTTTCCAGTTTTCCAATAGAGCATTTACTACCGATTTCCCTTTCTTGTTTTCAAATGTTCTCACATATTGCTTCCATTTTGATTTATATGAACCTATATTTACCGTATTCTGTAAAGCAATCGCAACTGGATTCTTATTGAAGAAAATATCGATTATTTTCTCCAATTCCGTAACTTTCACGGTTTTTGTATCCCATTTGTTGCTTTTTATTATATGCGATATGAATACAATGTCCATACACCATGGTGGGTATTTTTCGTAATCTGAAAAAAATATCGTTTTCAATCTCTCATCCGAATACAAATTTTTCATTTCAAATGACATGCCGAAATCTATTATTATAGGTACTTTCATTTGTTCGCTAAACATTACATTATTCCCTTTTAAATCGAAATGAATTATACGCATTTTTACTAATTCTTCCAATGCACACTCCAAGTATAAATGAGTATCTATAACACGCATCAGAAATGAATAATAATCTCTCTCAAAATGGCGATTAATATTACTTTCCAATGTTTCTTTTCCTACAAATCGCAGTTTAATTGATACATATTCATCTTTGATGACATCATCCTCTTTATTTATTGCTTTGCATTTTTGAATATCGCCCTTTTTTAATACCGATAATGAAACATTGCATACATTCAATGCTGGTGCAAAATACCTTTCGTGAGTTTTCTCTAGTTTCTCTGTTATCATTTTACCTATGATTGGTTCATTTTCAGTTCGAGCTTTTTTCTTCTGTATCTTTGAAATATATTTTTTACTCTCTATTGTTCCGTCACATTTTATTCCTGGTTTGAATATACAACCATATGATCCTTGTTTTATTAATTTTGACATATATATAAACCATGCACACTTTTTATTTTATTCATTTTGTTATTTATTTTTTCCTTTTTTTTGTCAACATGGTTGACAAATTTTTCATTATTTTATTTTATTTTTTTGTCAGTGATATTATTTATTTTTTCCTTTTTTTTGTCAACATGGTTGACAAATTTTTCATTATTTTATTTTATGTTTTTGTAAAGATTGCTATTTATTTTTTCCTTTTTTTGTCAACATAGTTGACAAATTTTTCATTATTTTATTTTATGTTTTTGTAAAGATTGCTATTTATTTTTTCCTTTTTTTGTCAACATAGTTGACAAATTTTTCATTATTTTATTTTATTTTTTTGTCAGTGATATTTTCTTTTTTTTGTCAACCATGTTGACAAATTTTTCATTATTTTATTTTATGTTTTTGTAAAGATTGCTATTTATTTTTTTCCTTTTTTTGTCAACATGGTTGACAAATTTTTCATTATTTTATTTTATGTTTTTGTAAAGATTGCTATTTATTTTTTCCTTTTTTTGTCAACATAGTTGACAAATTTTTAAAGAATGTGGTTGAATAATTTTATTGAATATTATAATATAATATATTTATGGTTGTTTTTATTGTTATCAGTAAAACAAATAAACCACTTTGGGATAATGATATACCTAAAACACTATATGATTTTATAAAAAAGGAATCCTCTCTCAAAACAGAAAATGAAATTCATCATTCTTCGAGACATACATTCGTTATTATTGAAGCGTTTCGATCTTTTTATGGTTACCGTTTAGAACATTGCCAATTTGCTAAACTTAAAACTGTTCCAGATTTTGTACAGTGTTTTTATGAAGTTGCTATTGTACCATCTTATCAAAGTTCTAATTACGGAGAACATATTCTTATTAATATTAATCAATGTCTGGAACAATTGAAATCGAATACAAATAATCAAATATATTATCAACTTAAACAACAATTATACAATATCTCTTTTGAGCCTGTATTTTGCTATAGACATCCAAAAGGATTCCGTTATCTTTTATAGAGGGGGCGAAGCCCCCCTTGCCTCCTGTCTTTTTCATCCTGTCTTTTTCCTCCTGTCTTTTTCCTCCTGTCTTTTTTTGTGGTGAGGGAGGGAAGGGGGCTTCGTATCCTATATTGGTTCATTTAATGCTATTTTTTTCATTTAATCTTATATATGACTGGATTTGGTTCTGCATTTGGTTCTGGATTTGGTTCTGGATTTGGTTCTGGATTTGGTTCTGGATATTCGTCTCGTTATTGGTATGGATTATGTTTGATACCTTTGCTACTTTCTTCTTTTGATACTTCTTTTACACAAGGATTTAGCCATTATATATTTCCATCCTCTATGGATTATTACTGTATGCGTGATTTATCCATGGGTGGTTCCGGACGAAAAATGAAATCGATTTCTCCACTGTACAGACCTATTACTCCTAACCAAAAAATATACTCTGAATTATTAGATTGTGACGAAAGATCTCTTGTTATTGCACTTGGTCCGGCTGGTTCAGGTAAAACTCTATTATCTTGTGCTAAAGCTATCCATTCTTTACAAAATGGTTCAATAAAGAAAATTGTCATGACCAGACCTCTTGTTAGTGTGGAAGATGAAGAAATTGGATTCTTGCCTGGTAATTTAGTTAGTAAAATGGATCCTTGGACCAGACCGATTTTTGATATTTTTTCTGAATTTTATTCCTTATCAGATCTTTCAAACTTTTTGAAATTAGGAGTCATAGAAGTTGCCCCTTTGGCTTTTATGAGGGGACGGACATTTCATAATACTTTTATTATTGCTGATGAAATGCAAAATAGTTCTCCGTCACAAATGAAAATGCTTACCACACGCATTGGTCATGGTTCCAAAATGGTGGTTACTGGTGATTTGGCACAGAGCGATACATCCTCTATTTCTAACGGTTTGAAAGATTTTGTACAAAAGTTTAATCTTCATAAGAAAAGAGTAGGTCATGAAATAGCTTTGAGAGATATTGGTATTGTAGAAATGGATGCGTCTGATATTTTACGTAGCTCCCTCGTTTCACATGTAATAGAGATTTATGATTCTATTGGTGAAAAAAATACAGATGCTTCTCTATTTCCAAAAAGTCAAATTGTCCCTTTGAGAGACGCTGGACGACCTTATCGGTTGTGATTTTTTATATGATACTATGTGATAAAATTGATTTATTTTTTGTTTCAATATAGTATCACATTATTGTTATAATTAAAATTATTATTATATAGCTGTTATATACAAATCATTGGATGGTTTGTCTTATATCCGGCTTTAAAATTGGTGGTCCGAAAAAATTATTAGAATCTCACGCAATGATTTCATCCCTCGTAAAATTCGTAAAAGAAGAAGTTACAGAAAATCAACTCAAAATATTTTCTTCTTCATCCGAGTTTGTAGAATCTGAATTAAATGAATTATCAAACACTCATTTGGACATTGATACCTTTTTGGAAGAGAGTTTCATGATTGCCGTTTTAGCTTATTTTACATGGTTATCTTTACAGTACTTTAATGACGATAAAATTACAAAATTAGAACTTATACGCGATTACAAAATTTCTCGCAAAACTATAAGAAAAGTTGTTTTTGTTTTCGCCTTTATCTTTTTACGGAATATTGATAATGCCATTTGATCATTTATCTCCGTTTATTATATTTTTGTAAATAGACTTAAATATTTATTATTTGAATATATTAGATTATAGTAGAGTATGTTGTTTTTTATTGCATTGTCCTTTGTTCCTATTGTTAGTGCTTTTGTTTTTAATGGAGGCGATACAAAACCTCTTGGGTTTTTTGATCCGTTAGGATTTTCGAAAGATAAGACCATATCTCAGACAAAATGGCTTCGTGAAGCGGAAATTAAGCATGGAAGATGGGCTATGATTGCTGCAACTGCAATTCCTTTGACTGAAACAATGAATAATAGCCCTGCGATTCATTCGCTGGACAATACAGACACTCTTGTACAGACGTCATTTATGACGATTGTTGTTGCTAGTGAATTTCAGAGTATGTTGAACGGTTGGAATACTCCTTTCAAGAAAGCGAATGAATTTTTTACTATTAAATCTGATTATAACCCTGGTGATTTTAATTTTAATATTCCCAAGTCTTTTGCTGACAAAGACGAGTCTTTTATGATTGATGCCGAATTAAACCATGGAAGACTCGCTATGATTGGTTCATTGGGTATGATTGCACAAGAACTTGTCACTGATAAAGTATTGTTTTGAAGGATTATATTTGCTGAAATTTTATGAATGAAAATATTGTTATGTTTTATTTTCCATAATAATATTTTATAAAGTGTGCTTTCTTGCATAATAACGTGATTTGGTTCTATTTGTTTTTTTTTTGGTTTTCTTGTTTTTTTTGGGGTTTTGGTTATATTGGTTCTCTTTGATTTTTTTTTGGTTTTTCGGTTGCGACGTGATTTTCTTTTACCTCCTTGTTGATGATCATTACTTCTAGCTTTATAAATATCAATCCCTACAACTCCTGGGTAATAACCTTGGGAAGTAACTAATACATATAATTTTGTTTTTTTTTCTTCGCCGTTTAATGTTGTTATCAATATTTTTTTATCAATACTTTTATATTGACCAAGTTCTGTCATTTCGTCAAGTGTTTTAACAATAGTTTCATCACCTGCATTACTTACAACTTCTTGATTCGTATATAATGTTGTTGGTGTTTTTTCTAGAGATTCCAATATATCTTTTTTTAATTCTACGCGTCCATTGCCCTTATGTGTATATAGCTGCTTTACAAGCTCATATTTTTCATTAATTATCCTTTTCTCGTTTTCTTCAATATCACTCCTTATTGAATTATATATTTCGTCAAATTTAATTGATAGTTTTGTTTTTACTTTTTCATTTATAATTTTATATATTGCTTCTAAATTTAAATTACCTGATTGTGCTTTTTCATTGAGATCATTCAATATTGTAGTTGCAGTTGATAGTAGAATGAGGCTTTTTATTTTTTTTAACATTGGATTTTTAACATTGGATTCGTATTTTTCTATTATTGATTTGTGTTTATTGTATTCTGTTATAAAAGTGTTATGATCACCTTTTTTGATAATGTTTCTTATTTCCTTTAAATAACCATTATTGATAATGCCTATTATTTCGGTTTTAGGATCTATTTCGCTGCTCATTATATACTACATATGGATATTTCTAAATGAGAAAAGTTGAGGTGTGGAAAGGGCGAACAGCCAAATCAAACGTTTTCGTGTCTTTTCCAGTGTTTCAAAATAATTCGCATCTGGGCCATTATTCAAAAACAGAGTAATTGATGTTTTCATTACTATACTAAAGGTGAATCAAATGATTTAGATATATAATTACCCCACTATACAGAATAATGTCAAATAAACTCTGTTGTGCCCACTAAACCTTACTAAACCACCAGCGCGATTCATAATAAGCACATTACTTTCACTATTTTGTGTACTGGCCATCTTGGTTACCGGACGTATATGCTCCTATATCGTGTCCAACGGCTCAGTCCTGATTTGTTAGACTGATAGTGCTAGTCTCATAAAATCGGACTTATGCAGAAATGGGTGGGATATTGAAATTTGAGTCACATTACGAACTGTTCATTTTTGCAGAAGAATTCAAAAATGAAGACTGGTTTGCATTGCTATATGATTATGATTTATTAGGTTGCTCAACATTCTGCAGTAGCTCCGATACGATTATTAAATTATCTTCTACTTGTTTGGAGAATTTTGTTGGAGTTGGTGTGTCACGTCTTTTTTTTCCATCTACAGAAAGTTCTCTCTTGCGAGATTTTTCACAACTGCGATAAAAATGTAAATTCGGATTTTGAGCGTTATTATGTGTATGTAGAGTATTTGCAATAACAGTAGAACATCTGGAATTATCACTATCTAAGCTGCTAAAACTTTCGATATTCATGAGACGTCCGCACTGTTTTTCATCTGCTTCTTTCAAACTACTATCTGTAAAGTATCCGTTGTCAAAAAAATTTATGGATACAGAGGAATCTACCGTTTGTGCTTCACTGTCAATAGACTCTGCCCTTGAGGTATAGGATAGTGAATAATCTTCACTAAAAGTACGCAACCGTTCTAAATTCAATATATCGTGCTTACCGGACATTTATTATATTTACTGAATAAAAAAAATACTGAATAACGGCCGCTTCGCGGCCGTATATGCGTACTGGTAGTGCTGGTCTCGTATTTTCGGACTTATGCAGAAATGAGTGGGATATTGTTTTATGAGTCATATCAGTCCTAAGATGCAATATGAATAAAATTGTAGTTTTAGGAAACTTAGGAGCATTAGGAAACTTAGGAGCATTAGGAAACTTAGGAGACTTAGATGTGTTAGAAAAGTTGGTACATGATTCACGTTCTCAAATATGCTGTTTTGGTTTTTAGATTTCAGAATTTTAGTTTCACATCATCTTTCATTATTTAATTCAAGCTGCAAACCTACGTATCTATAATGGCACGCACTAAACAAACCGCACGTAAATCTTTGGGGGGAAAAGCCCCCAGAAAAACTCTTGCAACTAAAGCAGCTCGTAGTTCAGCACCAACTTCAGGTGGTGTCAAGAAACCACACCGGTATCGTCCTGGAACAGTTGCACTTCGAGAAATCCGTAAGTATCAAAAATCAACCGAACTTCTCATTCGCAAGCTTCCATTTCAAAAGCTAGTGAAAGAAATTTCTCAGGACTACAAAACGGATCTTCGGTTTCAAAGTACTGCGTTGTTGGCACTTCAAGAAGCATCTGAATCTTACCTAGTTGGTCTCTTCGAAGATACCAACATGTGCGCAATTCACGCGAAGCGTATCACTATTATGCCAAAAGACATTCAGCTTGCTCGTCGTATTCGCGGAGAATCTAGATCAATGAGCTTTCACATTGTACAAAGACCATGCGGATCTGTCGCTCCAGAAATCATTCCGATTCTACCATCTAGAGAGGTGGAAGGAACAGAATCCGGAGAAACACAAGCACAAGTACAAGGAACAGAATCCGGAGAAACACAAGCACAATGATTGGTTTCAATATATGTATTATAAATCAACATTTAAAATGGGATTTTTCACTGGTATAAATAAAAAAAGGTAGTTATTTAAAGTTTAAAGTTTTGTTTTTTACAAATATACAGATATACAGTTGATTGTTTAAAATTCATTTATGCTCTTACAGCGGCTCTTCCGCGCGCGTTGCGTCTGATAGGGATCATAATAACCTCTCTTGTTACTCTATTTTCTTTTTCTACTTTATTCATCTCCTGAATCCACATCTTCCCTGCTGCGCTTATCGCGTTCAAGGTCTCCTTTGCTCTCTCCTTCACCTTCTGGTCGTGCTGTTTTTGCGCTAGTTTCGCGTCTAGCTTGGCCTGCTTCACCGCCTCTTTTTCAAGTAGCTTAATCGCTTTTGCTTCGTCTTTAGCTGCTAGTTTAGCAGCCTTGTTCTGCTCCTTATTTGTCCAGCCAACGCAGATATCGGTAGAATTAGATGTAGTGTCATTAACACATTCCTTTTTCGCTTCCTTGGCATCTAGCTTTGCTTGTTTTTCCGCCTCCTTGGCAGCTTCCTTATCTGCCTTCTTGGCATCTAGCTTGGCTTGTTTTTCCGCCTCTTTGGCATCTAGCTTGGCCTGTTTTTCCGCCTCCTTGGCATCTAGCTTGGCCTGTTTTTCCGCCTCCTTGGCATCTAGCTTGGCTTGTTTTTCCGCCTCTTTGGCATCTAGCTTGGCTTGCTTCTCCGCCTCCTTGGCAGCTTCCTTCTCTGCTTTGGCAGCTTCCTTATCTGCCTCCTTGGCATCTAGCTTGGCTTGTTTTTCCGCCTCCTTGGCATCTAGCTTGGCTTGTTTTTCCGCCTCCTTGGCATCTAGCTTGGCTTGTTTTTCCGCCTCCTTGGCTTCTTGCTTGGC
>Ga0206130_10002280_pt1 | contig 26789 bp, 45 predicted proteins | sample Helgoland_Spring_9_FD_148637 | JGI IMG/M metagenome (GOLD analysis project Ga0206130, IMG submission 148637) | Pelagic subsurface seawater microbial communities from Kabeltonne, Helgoland, North Sea - Helgoland_Spring_Bloom_20160512_1 | ecosystem: Environmental > Aquatic > Marine > Epipelagic ...
TAGTCAGGGACGGCGACTACGACAGAGATGGTGAGCACAAGATATTCAGAAAACATATGAGCACCGTGGACATTATCGAGATGGCACGCACCAAAGACTTTGAACCATACGCCGACATCGACCAGCTTGACTTTGGATTCTCTCCGCCAAGTTATGACGTATTCCTCGACACTGGATCAGCCTGCGGCGAAAGCTGCGAAATTGGAGCCGACGAATAATGACCAACTTACCTAAAATAATATGCCAGTTTTCATGTGGTGCAGCAAGTGCTGTCGCAACTAAGCTAACCCTTGAAGCGAATCCAGACGCGATAATTGTTAGGTGCGACACAGGCTCAGAGCATCCAGATAATGAGCGTTTCATGCGTGACTGTGAAAAATGGTTTGGTAAAAAGGTGCATGTCTTAAAGAGTGAGCGATTTAACAATATCTTTGAAGTATTCGACTCTCGGCAATATCTCGCAGGAATCGGCGGTGCTCCATGCACTAGCGAAATGAAGCGCATCCCTGGTATGAAGATCTGGAACCTCGGAGACGTAGAGGTCTTTGGCTATACGGTAGAGGAAAGGCATCGTGTAAAGCGATTTCAAAAGAACAACCCAGAGCGCAGAATCGAGTGTCCATTGATCGAGAAAGGGTTTGATAAGGCTGATTGCCTTGGAATGCTAGAACGCGCAGGAATCGCGCTGCCAGTAATGTATTCGCTTGGATTCCGAAATAATAACTGCATCGGATGTGTAAAGGCGCAGAGCATTGATTACTGGAAGCGAGTAAGAAAACACTTTCCAGATCAATTCAATTGGTATGCCAAAAAAGAGCGCGAACTAAACCACGCGATTAATAGAGTAACACGGAAAGGCGAGAAACGTGCAGTCTTTCTTGATGAGATTGAAAAAGGAGATCCGAAACAAGCCGATCCAGACATAAGCTGTGGATTATTCTGCATATCTGAACACGACAATTTAAACAAATGACCGACTTACTCAAACTCACACAGCCGGACCCAGTGGACTGGTGCGAGGCGAACATCCAGCTTGACTACGGCAAGTTTGACGCGGCTAAGCATCCACTGATGAGCGAGCCATTGCGCAGCGCTGCCAACATGCGTGGCGGCATGACCGGACTGATTGGATCGGTGCAGCACGTCAAAACACTCGCGGCGCAACTGCTGCAACTTTACACGGCCCAGACCACGCCGAGCAGACAGGCTCACTACGACTTGACAAAGGAAGCGCTCAAAGAGTTCTCCGACGACAAGTTCACACCATTGATCAATAATACGCCAGCGATCAAAGGCATCATCACTGACGGTCGCCATTCGCAGACTACGTATTACACGCAATTCCCATTCGGCTTTATTCGACTACTCGGCGCGCGCATCCTGGCGCACCGTAACTCGAAGACGATTGAGATGGTCACACTCGATGAGTCGTGGGCCTACGAGACAGGCTGGATCGATCAGATCAAGGACAGACTCTCAAGCTATCCGTGGAGCTGGCGCATGTTCCTGCCGACATCCGGGCAGACAGCCGGCAGTGAGATCGATGTGCTATGGCAACGCTCGACGCAGAAGGTGTGGCACGTGCCATGCGACTGCTGCGGCGAAATGATTCCTTACATCTGGACACAACCAAAGCAGAAGAACGGCGACCAGTTGCCAGGCGGCATGAAGTTTGCGAGTGGCGACGATGTCTTGTTCGATGATCAGTCGACTGACTACGCAAAAATCAGGGATTCTGTTTACTACGAATGCCAACTCTGCGCTGGGCAGATGACATTTAACCCGGCGACGCAGCATGCGCGCAACCAGGCTGGCCGCTATATTCAACTCAATCCGAACGGCGACGACAAGATTGACTTCTTCAACTACAACGCGATGGCGCACTTTCCGTGGGGTGACTTGGCCTGCCAGTATCACGACGCAGTGGCATCGAAGAATCGCGGCGACTTGGAAGCACTGGAGAACTTTGTGCGCAAGCGTCTAGCCGAGCCGTGGGACGTGTCGCGCTTCATCGTCATCGCAGACGAGGAAGACAGCGAAGGCGATTACCAGTCCAGCGAGATCTGGAAGGATGCCGACTATACATTCTGCACGATCGATGTGCAGAAGGATCACTTTTACTATGTGATTCGTTCCTGGTCCAAGGGCGTCGAGTCGCGCTTGATCGAAGCGCACAAGGCACTCAGCGATTCTCACATCGTCGAGATGTGCGACAAATACGGCATCCTGCAAGACGGCATGAACGGCTCCGGCGTATTCGTCGATGGTAACTACAACACCACCGAGGTGCAGCGCATCGCAGCGAAGAACGGCTGGATCGTGCTACGTGGTCAGAACTGCAAACCATTCAGACATCCAGACGGCCTGCGTAAAATATACTCCGAGCCGATACCGGTGGACACATGGCAAGGCACTAGCGACGGCGACGGCAAGATGAAGTACTGCATACAGTTCTGGTATGCAGAGAACGAGGCACGCTCGCGCTTTGCTACACTGCGCGGCATGTCTGAGCCGAAGCGCTTATGGACACACTCGAACAACGCCGGCACGAACTATCTGAACCAGCTCAACTCCTGGGCGCGCATCGCCAAGACCAATCCCAAAGACGGCAGCGTCTACTACGATTGGAAACAGACAAATAGGCATGACCATTTTTACGATACCGAGAAGATGCAGCTAGTCGCAGCAGCGATGGCCGGCTTGATCGGAGTCAGTGAAAAGCCAGCCGACGAGAAAGACTGACCCCAGTCGACTTGACACAGTCGCGCTTATTAATGCGCGACTTTATTTTCTCTATCTGGTGCCACGTCAGCAAGACCGCGACGGCGTCGATCGCTGCGCTGGAGACACTGGCAGCCAATCAATACACAACCGCCGAGCAAGGCGGGCGCTACGTCGTGTCGGCATCGGTGCAGGGCAAGTCGTTTACATACGAGTTACCAGTCGGGCAGTCGGGCGCTGACTTTCTGAACATGGTCCGCGAGTCCTGGCGCATGCTTCAAATCGGCGGCGCGTCCGGTGGCATCATGACGGACGCCGAGCTACTCGCCTATCTCATCGATACCAATGGCGATGTCACCAACGTCACAGTGGCCAGCTTTACTCAACGGACTCAATATGGCTACTAAACCAATTAAAGCTTTCACGAAGCGCGCCAAGCGTGCTTTTCAATACGCCTTCTGGGGCAACGACAGCGCCTATCCGACCGCATCGACCAGCGCGCAGCGCAGTGCGCAAGGTGACATGAATGGCGACCTGCTCGACTTGATGAGCCGGCACAAGACTCGACTGCTACGCAACGACGCGCGCTTCATCTATACCAGCAACAGCACAGTCAGCGGCGCGGTTAAGCAGAAGAGCGGCAAGGTGTACGGCGAGTCATGGCGCTTTCAATCGCACTCACAGGATTCAGACTTTGTTACGGCCGTCGAAGCTGACATGGAAGCGATCGATGGACTGCTCGACATTCGCGGACCGCAGTTTTCTTTTCGCCGCAATGTAAAGATCGAATCGAAGTCACTCGACGTCGATGGCGACGTGTTTGTCTTACTGACGGAATCCAAGTCAGGCTTTCCACGCTTACAGTGGCTCGAAGCACACCGCATCGGCAGCGATCCATACAGCAACGAGGACCGCGTCGAGAGCGGCAAGTATCGCGGTCTAAAGATCAAGAGCGGCATTATTTATAACGAAGTCGGTGCAGAGGTTGCATTCCGAGTGCTCGGCGAAGACAAGGAAAGCTTCCGCGACATCTCAGCGCGCGACATGATTCACATCACTGACCCGGACTGGTTCTCACAAGGTCGCGGCGTTCCTGCGATCGCGTCTGGCATGCTAGACTGGTATGATCTCGCCGAGGTTCGCGACTACGAGAAGATTGGCCAGAAGGTCAACGCGGCTCTGACACTTAAAGAGTCGAACGACACTGGCAAGCGCGACACCGCCACCAGCATTATCAATGGCCAGTCGGGCGCGAGTCAGGCACCATTCCAAAGCGAGCTACTCGCAGGCGGCACCATTCGTTATCTCAAGAACAGTTCAAAACTGGAGGCACACGAATCAAGCCGACCAAGCGATGGTTTCTTAAAATTCTCAGACAAGATCGAGGCCGGTGCATTCTACGGCATGGAGTGGCGACGCGAGATGCTCGACAGTTCCGCAGTCGGCGGCGCAGGCGTTCGCGCATTCCAGCGCGACATCAACGACTCGATCAACGACCGCGTCGAATGCCTGGCACGCTTCCGCAAGCGCATGGCACTTTACGTTATCGCCAAGCGCGCCAAGCAAGGGATCTACACACTACCAGAAGACTGGACCAAGTGCAGCTTTACTAAGCCACGCGAGTTCACAGTGGACGACGGCAACGCACGTAAGGCAGACCGCGAAGATCTACGCGCCGGCGTCGCATCTGAATATGACATTTTAGCCAAGCGCGGCTACGACCCGATCGAGTTCACTACACGCCGGGCTGAATACTTAGCACAGCGCAAACAGATCGCAGAAGCACATGGCCTATCCGATGCCGAACTAGGCACCGTATTAATGCCAGGCGACATCCCACTCGGAGACTCTAACGAACCCAGCACCACTTGACACAGCAACCCTTAGTTAAATTATGACAACAGAAAATAAATGGTTCGCAATGGACCGCAAAACAGACGCGGAGGGCAATCAGTCCGCCGAAGCTGAAATCTCCATCTACGATTCCATTGGTGGTTTCGGAGTGTCGGCCAATGAATTTATCGACGAGCTGAAAGGCTTGGGCGATGTCGAAACGATCAACCTGCGCATCGCTTCTGGCGGTGGCTCGATCGTCGAAGGTAACACGATCTTTAACGCACTCAAGCGCCACAGCGCCAAGGTCGTGACACACGTTGACTCGCTCGCAGCATCGATGGCGTCCGTCATCGCAATGGCCGGCGACGAGATCCACATGGCAGCCAATGCGCTGCTAATGATTCATAACCCTTGGACCATGAGCATGGGCGGCGCCGAGCAACTACGCAAAGACGCCGATCTACTCGACAAGATGGAAGCGAACATCCGCACCAGCTACGGCCGCTCTAATCTGAGCGCCGAAGAACTTGACGAAGCAATGGACGCCGAGACTTATTTCACCGCCGAGGAAGCACTTGAAAAAGGCTTTATCGACGTGATCAGCGACGCAAACCTCGCAGCCGCATCGATTGGCGACATGGAAACCCTCAAGGCTTTCAACGCAATCCCACAAGCAAAGATCGACGGCATCAAGATTGAATGCCAAGCGCGCCAACTTGAAGCATCGAACGCTCAAATCGAGAAGCTGCAAGGCGACATCGAACTGCACGAAGAGCAAGTCGCACTGATTCAAAACGAAGTCAGCGAAGCAAGCGACAAGATCAAAGCAAACGACGAAATGTTTGAGCAGTTCAAGATCGACTCAGCCGAAGCACTCGCAGCCGCGACCGAGCAAACCACACAAGCGATTGCCGACAAAGCCGCAGAAGTGCTCGCCGAGTCTGGCACGCCAGCGATCGAAGACATCATCGAGGAAGTCGCACCAGTCGCGATGACCGAAGAAGGCTTCTGGAAGGAATACAACGCACTCAAGGAGTCACGCGACTTCCAAGGCGCATCAGAATTTTATGCCGAACACAAATCTGTGGTCGGTCAATAATCACCCCACAATAACACACACACAACATGGCTAATACAATTGCAGGCGTTAATCTCGCCAAAGTAGCACAGGACAGCTTGCCGGCTTTGACCGACTTGTTCGCTCCTCTATCTGCACTCTCATGCGACTTCTCCTCTGACGTTTCTCAGTCCGGCGAATCCATCACTACTCGCATTCCGACTAACGTCACTGCGGGCGACATGACTAGCGGTTATCAAACCAATGCCTCTGACGTGGCAATGGTCTCGAAGACTGTTACTCTCGACCAATTCAAAGGATTCACTTATGGATTCACTGACCTAGAGCGCAGCAAGTCTGAAATCGACTTGAACCGCTTGTTCCTTGAGCCAGCAATGGAAGCCGTCGGCGAAGCCGTATTCGGTTACATCTGGGACCTCGTCGTCAATGCTAACTTCGCATCGACTGAAGTCATCACCGCTGCAAACTTCGACCGCGATGATTTGGCCGACTTCAATGCACTGTTGACTACTGCTAAGACTCTCAAGTCTGGCCGCTCGGTCTTCGCTAACCCAGCTTACTATGCAAGCTTGGTGAAGACACTCAACAGCGCTGAAATCCCAGGTATCACTTCTGACAAAGCCGGAGCAATCGTTCCTCGCGTTGCCAACTTCGACACCTACGAGACAACCCTTGCAGACGCAAACGGTGAAAGCCTCGCAGCATTCGCATTCCACAAGTCAGCTCTGATCATGGCAGCACGTACAGTCGTTGCCGATGAGATGACTGCTAAAGCAGGCGTCGACGTCGAGACCGTAGTCATCCCAGGTCTTGGTCTTCCAGTTCAGTTCCGCAAATGGTACAGCGCTGACGGCACTCTCTACTTCAACGTCAATGTGCTATTCGGCGCATCCGTAGGAGTTGGCACAGCCGGACACCGTATCACAAGCGCGTAAGCTTATTTTCAAAGCGCCTCGATTCGTCGGGGCGCTTTTTAATCCTTAAAATTAAAACACTATGTTCAAACCATCAGTCACAATCCACCGCTCCGCAAAGGGCGTCGTTAAGGTTTTAGAATGTTCCGAGGATGCCGGTAAGTGCTTAGACGCTTACAAGACATGCCAGGAGCCAGGCGAGATCGTTTACATTCGCAAGGGCCATACCGACAAACAGAAGAAAGTTATCGGTCAGCCAGTGCCAGTTAAGGCGAAGAAAGCAAAGAAGTAATCCTTACCCCAACAATGCAACACGCGGCTCGCTCACTATCGAGCGGGCCGCACTTGTTTATACTATGAGCTTTGAAGACGAAATGAAAACAGGATTTGCCGAGGCGCTAAGCTTCGCGGGTGAATCATTTACAATGGGCAACCACGCAGGCGACTTTCGCGGCGTGTTTCGCGGCGATGATGCGCCGACCGCATTCGATCAGATCCAAGGCTACGAAACAAAGACGACGAACGCACTGAGCGTCTCGAAGTTACTCTTTTCATCAAACGCTCCGCCATTGATCAACGAATCAATCACCAAGACCGGCGGAGTCTACAACATCACCGGCATCGAATCAGTGGACGACGCGACCTGGGAGATCGCTTTGCAGAAGCGCGATGCCTAAGAATTTCACAGTTGATGCCACGCTGTTTAAGGTGAAGGCTAAGAAGCTGGTCAAGCAACTGAAGCTGGACGAGCCGACTGTCGTGCGCGAGCAGGCCGGACTGTTGGCGCAGCTACTCGCAAAGGTCACACCACCATTCAAGTCTTTTCCCAAGATGAGTGGCAAGCCAAGTTACACCACCGGCGGCGCAATGGGCGTCGGCAAGAAAGCGGTCCGCGCTGGTTTTTATTCCGCGGTCAAGCGCATGGGCACAGTGAGCAATTGGACAGACAAAGGCATGAGAAAGGCCATCCGATCTGGCGACACCGCCTACATCCAAGCGCGCCTGGAGCACATGAAGAAGTCGAATAAGCACGGCCTAAAGGTGCGCGATTACAGCGACAATCTCCGAGAAAGGCAGCGCAACACGCGCGGCCGAGTCAATCGCGGCACGCAACCGATTGTCATGCTACAAAACAAAGACGTGAACACCGGACTCAAGCGCGCGATGAATAACGTCGGCATCGCCAAAGCATCGTTTGCGCTCGCTGCGCTGCGCTTGGGACGTCCTAAAGCGCCAGCGTGGATCGCTAAGCACTTTGGCAAAGTAAACACGCCAGTGAGCGTTACACGCAACCCGGCACGCGTTAAATTTACCAGCAACGCCAAGGGTCTGGACGTTACCACGCGACGACTCAAAGCAGTCGAGCGCTTCCGCATGGTCGCGATGGTCAAGCACCTCGAAGCATTGGTCCGCGCCAACGCTAAAAAAGCAGGATTCAAAACCCGATAATTTATGGACTTAATCAACTACGACTTTGAGAGCGCAATGGAGCAGGGATTCAAAACCCTTTTTAACACGGCAGGCATCGATCTGCACATCGCCGACGATGTCGATGACGACTTGCCAGACGAAAACGTGCGGCTCGATCTATCGGTCGGCAGCGTGATCAGCGACGAGCACCTGAAGGACTCGACGATCTACGACAACTACGGTGGCGCGCTTGAGATTGAGATCCAGACACCGCGCGTGGCCGACGATCAAATCCCAGTGGCAGCTGGATTCACCAGCCGGCACACCGAGCTGGTCGCCACTGCGCGCAAGGCCATCGAGGAGATCGACGCGGCAATCTTGGCCACCAACTGGCCTGGCGCGCTTTCTCCGACCAAGATCAAACCGACCGGGACCGAGCGCGACAACGACGCCGAGCACCGCGTTACCAAGCTTTCTTACGACTTACAGTTCCGCATCACTTGACACCCTCTCACTACATAACCCCACACCACTAAAATTATGGCAATACCATCAGCAACACCCGCAAACTTTCCACAAGGCTTAGACGTTGTGACGATCAATTCAGTCACTTACGTCGCAAACTCGATTGACATCGATTCCGAGACAACTCGTGGCATCAACCGCACTGACGAGTATGGCGACTTTGCCGAGCAGCAAACACGCGCTGCCAGCGAGCCAATCGAAGGTACGATGACACTACAAAAAGCAGCGACCACCACAGCATTCCCAACTGCCGGCACTGAGTTCACCCACGATTACGACGACAGTGGCGCTACTAGCACTCTGCGCGTTCTCACTGTTAAAGCGTCTCGTTCTAAAGAAGAGGCAGACGTCTTTGAGCTTGGTGTCCTAGTTGTTTCACGCGTACCAGCTTAATATGAGCGATCTCATCGACATCACGCTGACTGCTGCGTTTCGGATCGGTGGTCAAATTAAGACCATCGGCTCGACCGCAGAAGTCGCTGAATGCCTGGCGGACGATCTGATCGCGCGCAACAAGGCGCACAAAACACACAAGACCAAGACCAAGACAAAGAAAACCGCGAAAAATGAGCCTACCGAAGCAAACAGCAACAGCGACGGCGGCGAGTAATTACGCGGCAGTTAGAAAGTCAATCGAGCGGGCGCGCCTTTCACCTTGGGCGTCCGCTGTTGGCATTGGTATCGGCGAGTTTACAGTGGCGCCGCTTTGCTTGCGTTCGCTGGTCGACTTAGAATTGGCCGGTAATGCATTCACCTGCGGCGGCAACCCGATCGAAGGCGACGTGGCGGCATACATCTGGCGCCATATGCCAGAGTACATGCCCAGCGCAGACAGCACAGACTTCGTCAAACGCATCGCCAAGGTCGAAGACATCGAAAAATTAGTCAGCGGCATCCATACGCACCTCACCACACCCTTCGAGGAATCGCCAGTCGGCTCGACCTTTGGCGGGAGTTCTAAGCAGAGCAGCCTGCCACCAATCCCTTCGATCGCATCTATCTGCGACGAGTATGGCGCGGCCTATGGCATCGACCCACAAGACGTGGCCGACATCGACCTGCGCATCGTTTTCCAATGCTGCCGGGCGCAGCGCCTCCGCAACGGCGAGAAGTACGCAGAGCCGAAACAACTCAGAGTAGCAAAATCAGACTTTTTAAAAGCACATGGCTAAGACAGAAATCAAAACAGAGATCAGCCTGAACACGACTAAGTTTCAGCGTGGCCTGGCGAAATCGCAGAAGTCGCTTTCCAAATTCGCGAAAACCGGCATTGGGCAAATGGTTAGACTCGGTGCGGCCTTTGCTGGCATCGGTCTGGTCAAGAAGATGGTCAGCCTGGGGTCGAGCGCGGAGGAAACAGCAGACAAGTTCAACTCGGTATTCGGTCCAGCAGCCGAGGAAATGAATGCCAAGGTTGAACAACTGAAGAAAACCATACCTGCAACGACAAAGGAGATCCAAGACGCCACCGCAGTCTTTGGATTGATGGCTCAATCGTTTGGTCTTAATTCTAAAGCATCCGAGGACTTTTCAATCAACATGGTGAAGATCGCCGGCGACTTGGCGAGCTTCCACGACATCGCGCCAGAGGTTGCATTCGACAAGCTGCGCGCCGGCATCGCTGGATCGTCCGAACCACTACAAGCACTGGGCATCGACATCAGGGAGGCGGCACTAAAGCAAGAGGCGCTGAATCTAGGCATCTGGGATGGCGTCGGCGTGCTCAGCACATCACAGAAGGCAATGGCCGTGCAATCCGCAGTGATCAGCCAAATGGGAGCCGCATCTGGCAATGCCGCACTCACAATCAACAGCACCGCGAATCAGATGAAGTTCTTGGTTCGCGGAATGACAGAAGCTGGGACCACGATTGGAACTGCTATATTACCGGTCATTCAAGACTTTGCAGAAGGGCTTAGAATTATAGGAGTCGGCATTGATAAGTTAAAGGGTGATAAAGGAACAAAGAAAATCGCCAGAGATTGGAATGAATTGGCAAAGGCTAATCTAACGAATCGTGGCCTGCTCGAAAGTAACGTAAAACTCGTTAAGGACTTCAGCACGTTTGGCGCTAAAGCCGTCAAAGACACTGCGGCGATTGCGCGGAATGAAGCATTAATCGCGGAAAGAGCCGCAGAGCTTGAGGCATCATACAATGCACTAGACGAAAGCCAACGAGCAGTTTTAGACTCAACTGGAGGTATTGCAGATGACAGCAGTAATATCTTAGAGGCAAACAAGGCACTTGAAGACAGCTTGAAGGCGCAAGTTGTTGCGCAGGGCGAGTTCGCCGCTGCCGAGAAGATCAGAACGGAATCTGCACTAAAAAGCGAAGGTGCAAAGAAAAGAATTTCAGAGTTAAAACTTAATTTATTGCGCGCAGAAGTATCTCAGTCGGACACTCTGATCAATCAAGCGCAGAAGGCGCTCGACCTGGAACAGAAGACTCAGAAAATCATGTCAGACACCAATGTTGATCGAGCCACTGCGGTGGGACTCGCAAATGCTTTGACAAGCGCTCAATCAACTTCTGGCGGCGCGTCTGGCGGCGCATCTGGCGGCCGCAAGTTTGGCGAATCACTTGCAACGTTTGACCCTAACACTGGCAAAAAACGCAAATTTGGCGAAAGCTTCTCCAGGTCTGATAATACAATGAGCCGCAGTGACCGATTAAAAGGCATCATGGATTCGCTGGCCGCAAAGAATAAGGGCGGTGGCGCAGCAATGACGAAAACAGAAGAGGCCGCCAAGTCATCCGCCGACTCACTTAAAGTAATTGAATCAGAATTAACCCGTTCCTCTTAACTTATGGCCACACCGACCACAGCACTCGCAAACATCCGCGCCGTTAAATCGTGGATGGATAAGCCGTTTACCGATTTCAATGACAGCTCCACCACGATCTACTCGTTCGAGTGCGTGTGTTCGCAGACTGCTTATGACGCCAACAAGCTGGTTTATGGTGCCAAGTTATCTAGTGCAGCCGCAGCCGGTCTGATTGCGATCAACTACACCGACACGCAAGCACGCTGGGTCGGCGACTCTAACTTCAGTTACAGTGACGGCGGCTACATTCGCTTCATTCGTCAATTCGCACGGGTGCCACTCGCGCACGATGACTACTCCTCGACCGTCGTCACAACCGCGCCAGTGTTTGGGACACGGCGCGGCCATGCCATTGATTTTAATGGGAATTATTATTATTACCCATACGATGTGGAGTACATCAAATCACCCTCACAAACAGTGGTCAGGCGGTCTAAACTGGGCTTCCAGTATTCGACCAACCCAGCGCTGTTAGCTGTTTACACCGAGGGATCGTTCACCGTCGAGCAGACCGGAGGATTTTCTACGGTGATCACTAGCGGCGATCAAAGCGTTTACGAGTCCACCAAAATCACGCGCTGGATGGGCGATATCTACCAAGCCGTCACCGCGTTCGCCTATTAATCCGCATGCAACCGATTAACATTCCAGAGCATCCATCCTACCAGCAGTTACAGGAGCTACAGTATGAGGTGACCAAGCGCATGAACGTTTATTTGTTAATGACGGTGCAAAAGACCCACCACACTGGCGCGCCAGAGTTTACCTTTGCCGGTACTAACGCGAAACTTTCTCTACCAACTTACGTGGCCAGTAATTAATCCGATGTCGATTCCACAACTAAACAACCCCAAGAAGCTTTCATACAATGAGCTGCGCGCACAGGTGAGCGAGTTGGCTCGGCGGATGAACATCTTAACCGAGATGCGCGCTGTGCCAGTCGATTACACCGCAGCCGCGAAATTCACTTTCAGCGACTCTGGTGCCACCTTAGACGTGCCGAACCTCGATGAGTTGATTGAGCAATTAGAAGAAGCACTGGAAGCACTGGAAGAATGCGAGACGGCAATAGAAGAATGCGAGGCGGAGCGGGAAGAATGCGAGGCGGCACTGGCAGTAGCCGAGGGTACCATTGACTGCTTAGAGGATATTGTCATACCAGCAACAGCAAACGGAGTCGGCGCTTGGAATCACGGCGTAGGGACATCTGTGTCAGCAAATCCACCGTGGTCAGAAGCCTGCGGATATACTGCAACCAGTAGTATTAGCATTAAATTTATTGAGATGGACGGGGCGAATGCACTTGTCCAGTGGTACAGAATAAACAATGATTCGGCCTGCCAAGCTAATGGGACTATTCAGTGGGTTTTGTCGATAAATTATGACGGCTCATCGCCAATAAGTATTCCGTGGAGTGGAGCACATGGAGCCACTTCTGTGCTTGATAGGCTGATCTCGCCTGGCACTTATTATGTTTATGCTTACGGGGAAAATTTACATGATAATGCAGGTTCACAGGAACTTCAGGCCAAGGGATCTTTTACTATTAGCGCTACCGGTGAAATCGTAAGGACCATCACGACTTCTCACACCACAACGGATGGAGACGCAGCACCATGCGCATAGGAAAATACACAGTTCTAAGAAACGCCAGACTCGGCGACAAGGTGCATGCGGTCGCGCAGCCTATCGCTAAGGTCATCGACCAGACACTTGGCACAAAGATTCAAGGTTGCAGCGCTTGCAAACGCCGGCGCGACAGACTCAACGGCATTACACAAACCCCAAACACTTAAAACATTATGGCTAAACCAACAATCCTCACTTCCTTAACGCTGAACAACTCGACGGCGGATCTTTCATTCAGACAGTCCGATGCATACACCGGCAACGAGGAATCCTCGTCGGTGCGAGTCACTACACTGACCACGTCGTCGGGGCTGATCGATGTGGACACGGTGCTCACTCCTAAGTATTTCGCGTTCGCGCACCAAGGCACCGAGGGATCAGTCTTGGTCAGCACTGACAATGTAGCATTCGACCAAGAAGTGGCACCGGGCGACACGCTACTGCTGCGCCTACGCAACCTCGACAAGTTTGAGACGCAGACGATGGTCACTGTCGCTGATGTGTCGGACAGCTTGAACGCTAAATACGTGACATTGGATGGCAACTCTGGCACCTGGGCGATCTGGATCGACGTGGACGACAGCGGCACCGCAGAGCCGGCACACGGCATGACTAACTCAGCTAAGATCGCCTCGATCGTGACCGACGACACCGCCGCAGCCGTGGCGCTGGCAATCTTCACGGACCTCAGCTTGGACGTCGCTTTTCTGGACGACTTCGCTGTCGCTTACGATGCCACGGTCGATGACGACTTGATCACCATCACTGACAAATTCACTGGCACACGCACCAACCTCGCCGACACCGGCACTACGGGATTCACGGTTGCCACCACACAAGAAGGCGCAGCCGGGCGCAGCGTATATGCCAAAGCCAGTGCAGGCGAGATCGAGACACTGATCTCAATCATGCCAGGATAAAGCGGGCCACACAGCCGGCCATCGATAAGGTGGCCGGCACTGCGATGGCGAGGCAACCCGCGCGGCTCACCCAACTTGACACGTAGATCCCATGTATCATGGGAATCCAAACATCTACACATTCAAGCGGGGCGTGCCGCACCATCACACCAAACGACAGCACCGATTTGCCGCTTGGCGTATGCCGGGCGCTCTACGTCGGCTCTGGTGGTAACATCTCAATCGTCGATCTATCAGGCACCACAGTGGTATTCACTGGCGCGACAGACGGCTCCATCCTACCGGTGCAGACTGCGCGCGTCAATGCGACCAGCACCACCGCCACAGCACTCATCGCACTTTACTAGATGATCCGCCACGCTCCAAGCATCGGCATCGGGATCGGTCTTTCGCTGCGCTCGCAAGGCTCGTCAGGCGCGGCATTTAGTGGCCTGCTCGACCAATACCCAGGTGCGGAGGCAGCATACTCATTTAAAGCATTATCTGCCGCATGGCTCAATCAGCCGGTTATCCGCGCAAATCGAGTTGCCGACAATGCAGACCTTGAAGTCACAGCAGCACAAATAACAGACGGAACATTGGTGGCATTCTCTCAGGGTGGCGATGTTACGGTAAAAGCCCTTTTCGACCAGAGCGGCGGAACTTCGCACAATTTATTCCCCGACGATTCAACTAAGCGCCGTCTGATCGTGGATACTGGCGTGCTAGTTACCGAGGGCGGCGAACCTGCCATGGCTGGATCAATCTACCATTATAATATTGGAGGGGGTGGTTTCACACTGGCAGGGGATTTCTCGATACTCTGCCTAGCCAATGTTAATGCAAATGCGACAATTCTTGGAGGCACCTACAATACTCCGCGATTGCGAGTATTTCCAACAATCATGGAAGTGGTTAATAGTGCGGGCGGGGAAATTAACTTCAACGACCTAGACCTTACGCCAACCAATCACACTTATGACGGAACACGAGTTCTGACTGGAATCTACCGTGACGGGAGCGACAATATGGACGTTACCATTGCGGGGCAAACGGCGGCAACGGGGCCGATTTCGTTGTCTGGTTCATTTGACTTCACTCAAGCATTTGCGAGAGCGGCAGATGTTGACCCTATGACTGGAAAGTTCCAAGAAATGATCGCGTGGAATCGCGACATACGATAGCATGGCAAATGAAATCGAACAGTTAATATGCGCAAGATATGCGAAGCCGTCGAAGGTCTACTTCATGGCTGGGCAGTCAAACATGCAGGGTCGTGACGTAGATGGCACAAGCCTAACAAGTCGAGCCAATGATGCGACGATTTACGAGTATGAAAACTCAGAATGGGGTGTTCGTAAGACATTTATTGAACGCTATCCAGACGGTGGGGTGATTGATAACTTCGGCCCTGACGTTGGTTCGCTTCGCACTCTACGCGCGGCTGGTGAACTTGATAACTACGCTATTAGATATAGTGCCGGTGGAACGTCGGTAGTTTCGTTTTTACCAGAGAGTTTAAGGGAACTTGATCCGCCAAACGTGTTACCTGGTGGCGACGTAGATCAATCCGTAAACATTTTACTATTCTTCAATGGGGCGACCCAAGACATGCTAATGCGACATTTTCGTAGCGTTGGCGAATCTCAGTTCACTTGGTATCAAGGTGCTGAAGATTCAAAGAACATATCAGGATTCCAGCCAGCACTTGCAAACGACTACGGCACGCACTTGACCAGACTGCTCGCCTATCTAAAAAGTGGCGTAAACGAATTGAAGGGCAGTTCACCCGTTACGATTATTCGCAGCCCAGACTGGAACGCAAACACTCCAGACTCAAAACCATATCAGGACACTGTTCGCACAGCGCAAGTCGCTGTGGCAGATGCCGACGCAACTGCCCAATGGCTCACGTCAGACATTAACCAATCTGTAACAACAACATGGGAAGACGCTTCTCATATCGACGCAGCATCACAGGAACGGCTGGGAATAGACTTAGCTGCAATCGTATAATGACTTCACTTTCACCAAACATAAGAACCCGCGAGCAGCTTGATGCAGAAGGCTGGTTCGTGTCTGAGGAAATCTAAGGTCCACAAATCAACCGGAAATTTACCCGCAGCATAGACGATAATCCATGAACGTAAGCACACACCAATTGGCAGAGATGCTATCACTGGCGATGACTATTCCAACGGTCGTGCTCGCCATTGCGGTGGTCTACTTATGGCTGCCAGCGGCGCGTGTAGCGGCTAAGGAAGACACACGCGATGCCCACCAGTGGTTTATCCTTGGAGTCGTTGGTGGCTTTGTGGGCGCGGCACTCGACAACGCCTACTGGTTTTTGCCTTGGTCGGCATCCTACATGGGCGAGGTCGAGATATTCCAAACGCTAACCGACGCCGGCGTTTACTTTAACGTAGTCTTTCGCCAGGGGCTGGGGATCTTCGCGGCATTCTGCCACATCAAGGCGGCTGAGATGTCCACCATTCCGAAAATTAAAGTGATCAACCGGATCATCGTGTTCTCCTATTTGGTCGGTGTGTTATACGTATTAATGATAAGCTTCACTAACGCATGACCGCATGGACACGGCCACATTTATCAACCTCATCGTGGGAGCTGCGGCGGCAATGACCACCGCGATCGCCTTCTTGTTTAAGACGGTGATGACACTGCATGAGAATCAAAGCGACCTAGCATCCAAGCTGGGCGAACTGAAGGGCAAACAGAAGGGCATCGAGGAGCTTTCAAACAAGGTGCTGGACATCGTCCACAGGAACACAAACCAATGAGACAGACACTCCTACTCCTAGCGATCGCCATCGGCATCTGCGTTGTGCCACATACATCACAAGCTGGCAACCATCAAGGCGATTCCGACACCGGCTTACTGGATGGAATTACGTGCAGGAAGTTCACTGGTCACGGACTAAGCAAGGCTTACGTCGAAGGTGCCGGTGAGATCCACATGCGTTCAAACTTCGGCTCAATTAATTTGAGTGGTGTTGGCTGGACATTCGAGACGAGCACCATCGCCGGATCGAGTATCGGTCTCAATGACAGCTTAACTATCGTTGGCTCTAACGGTGGGCAGCTCTACGCATTAGACTTTACTAAGAACATACACGGAGGCCACAAGCAGCTCTGCTTAATTGCAGTTCACGCAGTCCCAGAAGTCAGCATATCAGCACTACTGCTGGGCCTGGTGGCATTCGCATTCACAACGACCCGACGCAAATGAACGCACTCGAACATATAATCATCTTTCTACTCCTCACTGCCATCGCAGCGGTCGCCGTGGTGCTGTCTGGCTGCGCCTACAAGGGCGACGTGTATCTCTACTCTCCACAAGGTGCTGGCAACGTTATCGAGAAGGCGGTAGACGCAACCGTCGATCTCCCACTACTACCATAATGAAGCCGCTACTGATCCTCATTTCACTCCTCCTGGCTGGCTGTAACGTCCATGAGCCAGAGGGAAAACTGATTGGCACGATGTCGATGTATCGCACGCCAACGGGAAGCATCGTCGTGGTGAACGACCAGGATGGCAATAAAATGGAATTCAACTTTCACCTCAACAGCGTCTTGATCTTGGAGCCAGCAGAGGAGAGTCCCACTGACCATGAGTAAATTCATCAACACGCTCGACGCGCGAGTCTCAAAGCAAATGCGCGATGGCAAGTTCACACGCGTCGCCATACTCGATCGCGACTTGTGCTACGAATCAGACATCGCCGGGAAGGTTATTGTGCCGGTCGGCTTCGCATCGGATGGTGCCAGCGTGCCACGATTTATGTGGTCCATTTATCCACCCTTTGGCAAGTACCTCGAAGCGGCGATCGTGCATGACTGGTTCTGCGTGACACATGCAGTGGACAGCGTTACAGCGGCCAAGGTCTTTCGCGAAGCACTGGAAGTCTGCGGAGTTGGCAAGTGGCGCCGCTCCAAGATGTATTGGGCCGTGCGTCTAGGCGGTCCAAAGTTCCAAAAGAAAGTGGACAGAAGTGGACACTAAATTAAAGGCTAAAAATAAGCCATTGACCATCATGCACTTAAAAAACCACGTTCGACCCTCCTATGCTCCACCAAGGGTTTTCTTATAAATCCAGATGTGTTGTAAGTCGCTTATTATTAGTGCTATCTGGGAAAGCTAGAAAAACAGTATTTGTCCAATTATGTTGACTTTAAGTGCAAAAGTGGACAAAAGTGGACAAATGGAGAAGGCCCCATCGTTCCGAAATTACGACAAACCAGCACGCGCGAATCCGTATGGCTGGGATTATTATCTGCATGGCAAGCGCCTGCGTGTGACGTTTAAGACCAAGGTTGAGAAGTCTGCCTACCATAAAGAGTTTACTCGTAAGTGGTATGGCGACCGTGATGCGCTGCTGAACTTTGATGCGATCGAATACCGACGTATGCAGTCGCTGATCCATTCAGCCGGATCGATCAATGCAATGGAGAGTGCGGTGCGCATCCATCGTGACGAACTGAGCCAGCACCAGCTCCGACTCTCCGATGCCATTGCCATGCGCTTGCAGGATGTGGTGCGCCGTGGCATCAATCCATACCGAGACGAGCTGCACTGCAAACGCATCCTCGAACACTTTGGCGATATTAAGCTTGAGACGTTCAAGCCGCTGGAGGTGTCGCGCTGGATCAATGGCCTGCCATATAATTATATTACCAAGAAGGGTCACTTGAAGGCGCTGAATGCCTGCATCAATTGCGCTGTGCGTTACGGTAAGCTGAACCACAACCCGATTAAGTCCGTCACACTGGAGCGCAGCCGCGTCGAGATCACCGAGCGGGACATCGTGGAGCCTGAAGACTTGCACCGCTTACTGCTGGGCGTGGCATACGAATCGAAGGATCGGCACTTTGCTGCGGTCCTGGCGCTGCTCTTCTTTACTGGCATGCGTGTGTCGCTGTTGGCACCGGGGACGGACAAGCGCAAGCGGGGCGAATACATTACCGCCGACATGATCAACGCCAAGCGGCGTGAGATCAGTATTCCGGCACGAGTCACTAAGACGCAGCGCTCACTACTCATCTCTGAATCAAATAACATCAAGCACCTCTGGCCGTTCTTAGAGGGTGTGGACTTGCAGACGCCAATCGGCCAGACAGCGTTCAACGATCAGCGCGCAGAATACTGCGAGCGCTACGGCGTGCAGTGGTCGCCAAACTTGCACCGGCGATCGTGCGCGTCTTACTATGCGGCGCTGTGGGGCAAATCAATGGCGGCCGAGCTGCTGGGCAATAGTCCAGACATGATCGCCAGTAATTACCAGACCGGCACATTCAAAGAGAAGGCCGAGAAATACTTTGGCAACAACGTGGACTTTCTGGATGACGGTGGTCACACGACCGCCAAGATTTGATCACAGGTCGCGGCAAATGTTCGCCAGGCTGTGGATCATCTCTTTGATGTCATCATTGGCCAGTGCGGCCTGCTCGATATCAAACAAGCACTCCTTGGTGCTCGCCACTGAGGTGGGTGTGGACTTTTTGTTTTTAATCGATCCACCGGGTCTCAAGTAATTACCATCTTTGATGATGCTTTGAAATACACCACGCTGAAATTCAAACTCTGCCGGCGTGTAGTCTAGTAAATACGCGGAGAGTAATTCGCGTGCAGTCTTCTCGTCGAAGAGAACGGAGATGGCGCCGACCGCTTCTGGCGACATGGCGCGCGTACCACTGAGAATGCGCGACACTTGAGGTCGCGAAATGCCAGCGATGTCTGATAGCATTATTGAATTAATGCGGTGGTCGTCTTTAAGTAGCTGGGAAAGCTTCTGTGCGAAGTGATTCATGGGTTTGTAATGTTTTACAAAATAATAACATTAATTACGCTTTTTAGAGTATTTACTAGTTGACAAGGCGGAAATAGTTGCCATATTGGTAATTATGAAACCAACCGAAATGAGCAAAGAAAATTACGATAACATGATGCAAATCAGTGAAACCACAGGGGCCAGCATGAGCGAACTGGTTGACCTTGCGATTAGCACATTGATTGACGGAGCAAAGAACGGAGCGCTTGATCATTTGATTAATCAGGACGACTGCTAGGGTCGATGTCTTGCGCTAAATAGCGAGGGATCTCATTACGGAGAACCATCTCCATGATCTTATTGCGACTGCGGTCACAGCGCTTGGCGAGCTTTTCGATGTCTCTGATGAGTTTTTTATCGATAGCGATGGTGGTGACTTGGATGTTTGCTGCTCTTTGATTTGGCATTTTCTTAGAGGGTTAATGGTGATTAAAATGCTGCTTTGTTTACTTGAAAGTTACTACACCTGACATGCTAGTCAATACGGCTGCATGGAATTAAATAAAGATAATGTATATATGAGTAAAAAGCGTTACACCTGGCTTATAATAGATGCAACCATTAAAAATAAGCACAAATCGAACAAACTATTTGACAAGGGTGTATTACACCTACAATATCTGCGCATGAATCAATTTATCAAACACATCCTCTGTTTAATCCTGGCCGGCACTTACGCGGCTCTTGCTGCATGTATCGCTTACCACTTTTTAGTCTAGGTGTATCACACCTAACACAATAATAAACCAACCAACCATCATAACATGAGCATAAAAGAAGCAATCAGAGACGCCGAGGAGCAGATCGAGTACACACTCGATCAACTCGAATCCAGCCACAACGTGCGAGCCTACAGCATCCGCATTACATCAAGCCGGGGCGAAGATGCCGAGGTGATGATAACTGAGGACCACGGCGGACATCGCAGCTAATTAATCTGGGTGTATCGCACCTAATACTAAAATAATATCAATATGATCAATCTAAAATCCATTACACAAGGCGCACAACTACGTGCTCCACGCATGATTCTTCTCGGCGTCGAGAAGATCGGGAAGAGCACCTTCGCAGCCGGTGCGCACAAACCGATCTTTCTACCCATTCGCCAAGAGGAGGGCGTCGATTCACTCGACGTGGCAAAATTCCCGACCCTGCAAACTTTCGCAGAGGTACGCGACGCACTCAGCTCACTGGCCAAAGAGGACCACGACTTTAAGACTGTGGTAATCGACAGCGCCAGCGCACTGGAGCCAGTGATCTACAGCGATGTTTGCCAGACTGAAAAGGCAACAAGCATCGAGAAGGTCGGCGGCGGATACGGTAAGGGCTACACTGAAGCACTCAGCCGGTGGCGCGAGCTGATGCAGGCGCTCGACTATTTACGCGAAGCAAAAGGCATGGCCAGCATCATCATCGGCCACGTTAAGGTGAAGCGCTTCGACGATCCGCTGAACGAGTCATACGACCAGTTCCAGTTCGACGTGAACGACAAGGCCAGCGCGGCGATGTTCCGCTGGGCCGACTTCATCGGCTTCGCGAACACTAAGACATTCGTCAAGAAGGAGCAATCTGGATTTGGCGCAGAGAAGGGCAAGGCAATCGATGCCGGCGCAGGTCAGCGCTATTTGTTCTGCCAAAAATCACCTGCCTTTCCAGCCGGTGGCCGTGGACCGTATGGCACTCTGCCAAACGACATCCCACTTGACTGGGCAACTTTTTCGGAGGCAGTCGCTTCTGGATCTAAATAAACACCAACCAAACTAAAAAAATATGAGCATATTCGGATCAACAGGCTTTGATGCCACTAAAATCGAGGTCAATGACAATGACTTCTCGCCACTCGCACCAGGTAAATACGACGTCATCATCAGCGATGCCACCGTCAAGCAAACCAAAGCTGGCACTGGCCAGTATCTATCGGTCCAGTTCACTGTGACCAGTGAGCCTGGCCGCGATCGCCGGGTGTGGACCAACTTGAATCTGGTCAACCCAAACCCAGTCGCAGTCGAGATCGCTCAGAAGGATCTAGCCAACATCTGCACAGCCGCAGGCATCGTGGGCTTGCTAACTGATGAGCAGCAATTACTCGGCAAAGCACTCGCCATCAAGGTGGCAGTCGATGGCGACCGTAACAACGTTAAAGGATACAGCGCAGTCGGAGGCATTACCCCTACAGCTCCAAGTGCGCCAACCATTACTACTACCCAAATACTCGAGACTGCAAATGCATCACCCGATGTTGACATGCCTTGGGGCTAGGGTATATTGCACCTAACACGTTGATGTGACAGGTCCGATCCCTTCACCTCGACTTAATTCAATCAAATCAACCATCCAATCAAACCAACCAACCAATCAAAAAAATGACACTATCAATCACACTATCACTCTTCGCTCTCTTAATACTAATGAGCCACCGCCGCGCCGTAACAAACGCACGCAACTGGCAGGCACTTAAAGAATGGAGCCGGGAAGGCACGCAGAAATCTTACGGTTCCGAGCTTCTTCAGGAAGTCTTAATGGACAAAGGCACTTACCATAAGGGCGGCTGGTACACCACTCAGCACCGTTTTGGCCTGCTGGTACTCGATACACGCAACTGGGGAGTGAGCTTTTACCCAGAAGGCACCGAGAAACCAATCATCGGCGACGACGGCACGGTCGGTGACTGGGGCAACGATGGCATCGAGTACACCAACTAACGGGCGCCGCTATGGATAAGACAAGCACGCAGCCATCTCCAGACAAGGCCCACGCCGAGCGCGAGGAGAAGACAATTGCAAGCACCACTCACATCAACCCAAGAGCAGCCAGGCGTTGCTGGACACCTCAAGAGGCGAGGAACTTCAACGCCTGGGACAAGTAACACCAACCAACAGATAAACAAAATGAAAACACCAACACTAGAAGACATCCTGAAAATCGCATCCTTTAAATTTAACAAGGACGGCGAACTTTTCCAGACATCGCTTGATGCTGACTTTATCGGCGACCACGTCGGCAACCACCACGGCGACCACGTCGGCAACCACCACGGCGACCACAATGGCCACCACCACGGCGACCACGAAGGCAACCACATAGGCGACCACGTCGGCAACCACCACGGCGGCCACAAAGGCGACCACGTCGGCAACCACCACGGCAACCACAATGGCGAACACTACGGCAACCACTGGGGCTACCACAAAGGCGACCACGTCGGCGGCCACACAGGCGACCACTACGGCGACCACTACAACCAAATAACCACCACACCCACTCAATAAAAACCAAGTCAACTAAATCAGACCAACCAACCATCCAGAACTATGAAAAAAACTAACTACTTCCTACTTAATCGCGGACTCGAAACCATGACCGGCGCCTGCAAATGGCAAGACACTCTCATTGATATCGTCAAGGCAGAACTAGGTGCGGCCAGGCAGCGCTGCAAAGAACTTGCGGCACGCCATGACACTCTCGAAGCGCTGCACATCAACACCCAAGGATAACACAAATGGAACCATCATTATTCAAACCATCTTCTCACACCGTACTCACGCGCGGTCTTAACGCCATGACCAGAGCATGCGAAGCCCAGGAGACTCTCATCGACGTCATCAAGGCTGAGCTGGCTCAGTCCAAACTGCGCTGCGATGAGCTGGTCGCACGCAACGACAACTTGGAAGAGCGCCACATCATCAACCAAAACTAGGCGCCTGACTATGAAGCTATCTTTAGAAATTCAAACCACTAAGAGCACCATCGAGACAGAGTACACACCCGCGCTAATGGAAATGGTCGCACACATGTATCGGCTATGCGTGGGCGCTGGTTTCAGTCCTATCGGCACCGCCGAAGTATTCCTGGAACACGGCAAGGAAATTCTCGAAGCAGAAAACATTCAGTAGGAATCCGTGATGCTGGGGAGCATCGCAACTACGAACACCAAACCCTCCGCCTCTCATTTCACATGAGCGGGCGGAGGCCACTTTAAAAGTAAACTCGCATGCTAACACCACGACCATACCAGCAGGAAGCGCTCGACACACTGGACAAACATTTGCGCTCCGGCAAAGGGACCTCTCCATGCATTGCCATTCCCACGGGTGGCGGCAAGTCGCTGGTAATTGCGATGGCGATACAACGCTGGCGGGCCAATCATCCTGGGCTGCGGGTCTGCGTGCTCCAGCACCGCAAGGAATTGGTGCAGCAAAACTCCGAAGAGTTCCAAGGCATCGCACCAGACTGCGCGGTCGGGATCTATGCGGCCGCACTCAAGCGACGCGACACCGAGCACAACGTCATTTATGCTAGCATTGACAGCATCTATAATAAGTCTGGCGAGCTGGAGCCATTCGATGTGATCATCGTGGACGAGGCGCACCGGATACCGATCAAAGGTGAGGGTAAGTATCGCAAATTCATCGACGGCTGCAAGCGCTGGAATCCTAAGATGGTCGTGGTCGGCGTGACCGCCACACCGTATCGGATGGACGGCCCGATCTGCCACCGTGACCACGTGTTGCAGGAATTGATTTATAACTCGAACGTATCGAAGCTGATTGACGATGGCTACTTGAGCAAGCTGCGCACACGGTGCAGTGACAATCAGCCAGACTTATCGAAGGTGCGCAAGGCATCTGGCGACTACGTGGCCAAGGCACTCTCAGAGCAACTCGACAAGGAAGAAGTGGTCAGCCAGGCAGTCAAGGAACTGGTGGCGATCATTAATGCCGAGAAGCGCAAGAGCGTCGTGATCTTTGCGATCGACATCAGCCACTGCAAACACATCAGCGACGAGCTGCGCAAGTATGGCATAAAGGCGCCACACGTGACTGCCAAGACTGCCGCAGGTGAGCGTGACCGCATCGTCGCCGACTTTAAGAAAGGCCGCTACCGGGTGCTGGTAAACGTCAACGTGTACACCGAAGGATTCAACGCTAAGCAGGTCGATTGCGTGGCACTGCTGCGGCCAACACTCTCCAAAGGTCTTTATGTGCAAATGGTCGGCCGTGGGCTGAGACTCCACCCAGGCAAGACTGACTGCCTAGTGCTGGACTTTTCACATTGCATCGAGGAGCACGGACCCATCGACGCGCCGGACGACCGCGAGGTGCGCATCCGTAAATGCGACGACTGCGCTGATTCATTCAGCTACTTACTCGGCAAATGCCCAAACTGCGGGTGGGAGATTCCACCAGGCGAGGCACGGCAAGTCGGTGAGGAATTAGAGCGCGAGCGCCGTCTGCACGAAGTCAAGGCCACTGCGCGTGACATTCTAAGCAAGCCAGAGTGGGTGGACGTGAGCGGCGTGAAATGCCACCTGCGCAAGCAACCCGGCAAACCAGATGCGCTGCGGGTGCAATACCGCTGTGGCGTGCGCAGCGTGTCTGAGGTGATTCACTTGGACGATACCGACAACGCAAAGCGCAACACCGCCAAGCACTGGTGGAATCGCTTGCAACTCGGACCGATGCCGAGCGTCGAGCATGCGCTCCAAGACATGTTCCTCTGCGATACCATCAAGGCACGCATCTCAAAGCTACTGGTGGCACTCACCGGTGAACGCTTAGCCATCCACGACTACGAGGTGAACACAAACAAATCCAGTTTCAACAGCTCTCACGCCAACTGCACCTCATACGGTGAAGTGGCGATCACACACTAACATATCAAACCACATAACCGATATACTGAATACAACATTATGAACGAATACGAAGAGCAACAGGATGAGTGGCAACTAGCCACTGACTACTGGATCGAGCTAACCCTCGAAAAATACAAGGGGTACGACCCTGATAACCTCACCCAAGTATTTATGCGCGGCCCATTCGCTGGCTGGAGTGAACGCATGGTGCTGGAGTTAGCAATGAAGATGGAAGACGCAAATACAAAAGTGCCGAGACATAAAGTCCAATAGGGCGCACACATTATGTCGGATAACTCTCTTTTTATCCGACAACAACCCACCAACTGTTTCCAAAATGGAAACAACTGAATAAAACTATGAACGAACCAACACACATCACCAACGAATCAATCTCCAGCGCTTTGGCATATGCCAATAAAGTAACGGACCAAATAGAAGCCAGAGAAAGCTTTTACCACACGGCGCGCAAATTAGTCGCATCTGGAATCAATAGCGGCTTGATCGCTAAACCTAGAAAAAAGACCAAGCAATACACCCATGAAGGCCGCAAGGAGATCGTCGAAAACATAATCGAAATGAAGGCCACCGGGCTATCATACATAAAGGCAGCAGCCATCTGTGGTATCGATTCGGAGATTTTTTACAAATGGAGGAAAGAATTAGCTTGATCTAGGTGTATTATACCTTACACACGTAAATATGAAATCAACTAAAGAACACATAGCCGAGGTCGCCGACCTCAAGAAACAAGTCGCTGCACTAGAGGAGCAGCTCGAAAAGAAAACTCAACTGGTCGATGAGATCATCAACCGCGTCATCAATTATACATCATGAGAAATCCAAAACTAACATCGAAACAACAGCAAATCTTAGACTGCTTCATGGAGCTTGGCTCGAAGCGAGCAGTGGAACGTCAACTAGGGATCAGCGAGAAGTCAGTGCGGGCCGCTTTAAAGGCATGCGAGAACAAAGGCCAAGCGCCGTGGCTCACGCCGGCAATCCTGCCAGAGCACATGAAGATGGTAAAGACCACCGTGCAGTATGACGCAGAGGGTCAACCGATCCAAGAATGGAAGCGACTGGTGCCAGGTGCCGAGGACATGGAGGCATTTGTTGATTCACTCTGCGAGCGTGTCAAAGGTAAGGCCACTGTTAAGGTCAAGCGACCGACCAAGGGTGACAACAAAGACGTTCTGGCTGAGATGTCGGTCTATGATTCGCACATTGGCATGTATGCCAGCAAGGCCGAGACCAATGACTCGGACTACGACTGCGACATCGCGGCCAAGCGGATGGTCGATACCGCACAAGCACTGGCGGGCCGCTTCAATAACCCTGGGCGCATCATCGTGACCTTTGGCGGCGACATCATGCACAGTGACAGCCGCAACAATCAGACCGAGAAGTCCGGCAACGTGCTGGACGTCGATTCGCGCTTTCACCGTGTGGTCGATTACGCGGTTAA
>Ga0206130_10002282_pt1 | contig 26769 bp, 17 predicted proteins | sample Helgoland_Spring_9_FD_148637 | JGI IMG/M metagenome (GOLD analysis project Ga0206130, IMG submission 148637) | Pelagic subsurface seawater microbial communities from Kabeltonne, Helgoland, North Sea - Helgoland_Spring_Bloom_20160512_1 | ecosystem: Environmental > Aquatic > Marine > Epipelagic ...
GGTTAGGGCCATTTTTAAGTTTTAGGGGTGGGGTCCAAGTCCGAATGGGATACTTGCCAAGTTTCCGAAAAGTGCTTTTGCCATCATAGTTTTAATTTTTCCTCCACTACTTAAATCGTTGATAAACATATAGTTAACATGCTGGAGAACAAACTTGATTTTTTATAACATTGTCATATTTAGCTACTAAACCTACCCCCTATCAAACGCTTCTCGCTAACTGTAGTCTAGTTTTTACATCCAATCTTTTTGACAGCCTCAACTTTGACTTCGGACCTAATTGACCGAGCGGCGAGGTAAGAAGAATCATCCGAATATTTCATGATACAAGAGCAAAAAAAACCGTCTCTCGCTCTGAACTCAGCGTCGTGATTGTAATTCGAGATCACATCACTGCGAATCAAGGAAAGGCAATAACGCATCGAGAGATACGTCGTAATCAGACTTGATCGACTCCCAATAAACCTCTCTAGCACGCCAAAATTTTTCAGGTGCTAAATGCCTAAACTCTTCCCACTCATCCTGATTGTCTTCTGTAACCCAAGATAAACTTGAGTCGAATGAATCAGCACTCCTCACGAGATAGCGGACCATCTCGGAGTAATTCTGCTCAACTCCAAACCCTGTGAAGTAATGCAAGGCAATGTTTGAGTAGGCATTTGCATGCCCTTTCAGCGCGCCAGCCCTATTCCACTTCAGCGATTCCTCATAATCTTGGGGAATCATGGGAGCAAACTCACCCGTAAAATAATGCCAACCTAATGAAGTCTCAGGATGACCGCCGTCAAGTTGAGCAGCGGCTCGTTTAAAATACTCCAAAGCTTCTAAAATATCGCTTTGGGTCGGCGCCTCCTCTAATAGAAATCGGGCCAGATTATTGCTCGCATAGCCATCTCCCTGCTCAGCAGCTTTTCGGAGCCATTTAATCGCGCTGGGCATATCTTTCTCAATGTCGCCGTTACTGCTATAAAGCATCCCCAGTTCGTACTGTGCTCGCACATGCCCCTGGTTGGCAGCTTTTAGAAGCCATTCTTCAGCTCGCATTGGGTCATATTCATTGTTTTCGTCTTGTACAAGCAGATACCCCATTAGGTATTGAGCTCTATCACTGCCTTGATCGGCTAGGCTCCTGATGATTTCTAATGCTGCATCAAAGTCCCCCTGCCCCAAGGCAAGCGTGGCATCCTCTATGGACTGGCCTGCTGCTCTTCCTGAAAGGCAAAAAAGAAAAAACAGCAGAAAAAGGACTTTTTGAAGTTTTGCGTGCTTATTCCTGACCATGGATTCAACCCGCTCTATTCGGCCTAGGCTTCAGGCAGTTAATCTATTTAAACTCGAACTTACTGGCTACTTTATAAGCAGTTTTCGAAAAATCTGTCTTTACCGCCGCGATTGCCGCCTCTAATGCCTCGATTATCTGCTCGGCTTGCTCATCGGTATACGAATAGTTTTTGCGGTCGCTCAGCTTTGCAACCGAGCCAATTGCGGTAAGCGCTTTACCCACGCGCTTTTCCGCCAGATAGGTGAATCTGCCAGCTGGGCTGCGATCTCTGTCTTCACTACTCATCTAGTTTCCTCCGATATTCTTTAAATTCGACTAGTAAGATTCGCTGGCTCTGCTAATCAAGATTCTCAATACGATTGATGATAGCTAGGATAGCGTCAAGGTAGTCGCGGGCTTCACTAAAATTGCAGCCTTCCCTCAATTCCGATGGAATCATCTTTCTAAATTCTGCTTGATTTATCGGTTTTGAGCTAATTAGCGCATCAATCATCTCCGGTCGTAGGACATGTTTCTCCATTGGGGTAGTCGGATTGATATTCCTAATACTCATAGACAGCGATATTAGCGCAGATTTCATCTCTAGCCGTCGTAAGCTCTCCCCCATTATATTTCGGGTCTTTTCGAGCTCTGCAATCCGAGCCTCTAGTTTACTGATTTGCTGATTAGAGCTATCGATTTTACTGGGTTTTTCTGCGAGACCGTCTTTCTTACCAAATATCGAGTCAATGAATCCAATATGGGCTAGATTTTTAACCCTTGTATAGTATTTGTAACACTTCCCGTTCGCTGCAGGCCTTACCGATTCTCGAATCTCCCCGTTTATGGGAAGCATATCTGATCTATTAAGTATCGCCTGAATCCTCGCAACTTCATGTTTTGGCGCATCAAATGCGAGATACGAAACGCGGCTACCAGATTCAATAAAGTAGTCATAAGTCATTGTTATACCCCTTTTATATGATTCGTTTATGTTTCAAAACGAACTTTACGGCCAGCTACTGACAGTTAATCTAGCGAACGAGCCTTTCTGTACTTAAATTAACATGTAGAATTAATTTGTCAATAAGTATCTACAGTTATATAAATATAGTATATAATATGTTTTTGCAACCTTAGAGAGGAATTCCAATGACCTATGAATGGACGAAGAGGATCAAGCCGGATGACTTCACAGCCTGCATCGAGTTGATGGGCCTCCTTAACTATGTAGATGCATGGTTGAGCGCACCTAAACGGCAGACGCCCCCCACTGAGCCTATCCGAGCGCTCTCTCGTGCTCGTACGCTATTAATTCACACGAAACCTGAATCGCCAATAATCACGCGCCTGATGCGGAACGAATGGCTGCACTCACGATATGCGCGAGCGGCGCTTATGTACAAGCATCCGAATACTTCAATGGACTGGATCTCGACGAGCGCAATAAAGAAGCATCTCCTGAGTCGCCCCCGTTTGGGGCTATTGCTAGATTTGGATAACCGCCTTGGTCGATCTAGCTTGCTGATGCTTGAGGTTACCGAAATCATTGCTGATACCGACACATACAATCAACGAAAGCGGGATCAAGCCATGCGCCTCCTTCAGAAGGCCGAATTACTATTAAGTCTAGATTTCGACCAAATGCAGCTTCGAGTCTCTGCCGTTTCTGAAAAATTGGTCATGAGTACTCACAGACGCTGGGATTATTCGCAGTTGCGCACCAAATATTGGGATGACGCCTTTGCTCTTCAAAGAAAATTACTTAAAGTACTGAGCGAGGCCTTAACGCAAACACACAGCTCTGCGACCGCTGAACATTTGGAGACTCTGTACGGTGACATAGTAATTACCGCAACCGATATCACAAATTTTGAATTAGAAGGCGCTAGAAATAATTTACTATTCCATTTCTCTTTCATCGTAGCATGACCTGATTAGCTAATATCGGCGAATGTCTACACTCATACTTAGGTTAATTCATGAATATAGACGCTATAAAAGAATCAATAGAAACCCTAAAGTCTTTATATGCTAATCGTAACCCTCAAACAAATGAGATTATGAATTTATCTTTTAGATTGAAAGATAGAGAAGTGAAAAAAAAATTAAAAAGCACGATTAGCGTCTTAGAATCTCTAATGGATAATTATTTGGAAAGCATTAAGAATAAGCCAATAAATGCCGGTAAAAAATGGGAAGAAGAGGAAGATAATTCTCTAATTAGGCAATTTAATTATTCAAAAAATATATTAAATGAAAGTTTAGAAAATAATATAGATAAATTATCGGGATTTCATAAAAGATCAGAAAGAGCTATTGCTTATAGGCTTAAACTTCTTAAAAAAATAGAAGAAGTGCCAAAAAATTATTCTATATTATCAAGTAATCACGAAAATGGAGAGATAAATTCTACTAAAATTGTAATAAATGAAAACGAATCAACTGTTGCAAATATAGACAAGACTTACGATACGAGAGTTCTAAATATTTCAGATTTTCACACCCATATTCGAAGTCTATTAGCGGATATGCAATCAAGTGTAGACGAAGGACCAGGTCAGTACTATGAGATTTCTCCGAATAATTGGCATAAGCTCCACGGTCACTTTTTTGACAAAGACAAAATAAGAAGCGCAAGAAAAGAACTTCAATATTCTATGATAGCTTGGCTAAATTCAAAAAAGTCAGTAGATAAAGAAAGCGAAAATATCATTATTGATGATTTAAAAATAGAAATTTATGAGAGCGATTTAGCATTAATTCAAGTATCTCAAATTTCTCTGCTAGATAAAGATTCAGCGATTTTTCCTAGATTGCGCGAATGCCATTCGCAGTTCTAGTCTTATGCCGATAGCTAATATAGATGTACGTTAGAAATGATAGACATTGAGTTAGGGAGACCAAACAATGACCACCCACAGCATTTATGTCATCGAATTGTCGCAGGAAGTACTCGCAAATAAGAAGTTTAGGGGAGCGAACCCCGACTATATAACAGGAAAACCCCTCGCCTACGTAGGCATGACTTCGCGTACACCTGAGGAGAGATTTGAGCAACATAAAACAGGCTACAAAAGCGCACGTTTAGTTAGAAAATTCGGAGTTCGGCTTAAGCCTAGGCAGTACACTGCACTAAATCCAATGACTTATGATGAAGCTGTAAAGATAGAGAAGCAGAAAACTAAACAGCTTAGGAAGCGAGGGTGGGGTGTTTGGAGTAACTAGAACATTGGAAATTGACTATATTTAATATTTCGAGAAACACGACTTAGAAAATTTATTGAATATTCTCTCTTGAAATTGTGAGTGACGCATAAATAACGTGAATCATTAACGCCTTGTATTCCAGCAGCTCCATGCTGTTCTTTATTTTAGTTGACGAGAAGCCCCACACGAAATTTATATAGTCATCACACCTGCTGAAGTTATCTACTTCTTCTTCCCACAAGGGGACATTAACAAGGGTTGTGCCTGACCGACTAAATCCAACAAGCTGTGTTGGATAAGCTTCACTAAATGCTCTTGCTCGGTCTATCACCCATTCATGCCATCCTTTTGAATCTAATTCCGCTACGCCCTTGATACGCTGCTCGTTATGGAAGAAAAGTACCCGCTGAAATTCCCACAACTGCAACACGTAATCGTGGTTCATACCTGATATCAACCTATGAAGAGGGATTTGCTCAACTTCGCAGCTTAAAGAGTACTCAATCGTATTTTGCGTAATTGCTTGAAACGCATGACCGACAACCAAAGGCGCTGATGTAGAAATAAGGTTACTTATTTGCTGCACTGCAAACAGGTCAATCTGTCCCATGTGCTGCATCTGGTATACGCCCGCTAGGAACGCCTTTTTCATACTTCGATTCTGTCGATAGGTAGATTCGCCCAGAGCAAATAGAAAGCTCTGAAATAATCTAGACGCATCTGCCAATTTTTCGATTTTATTCACGCTTGGATCTAATAATCCGCGATCCTGGAATTTGAGGAGATATATAGCATCCATGTCTTTGATGACTTGGATGGGTCTTAACTCAAACTTGTATCCGCTTCTGTAACAGAACTCATCAAGTGGGAACTGATACTCCTCAAAAAATTCGTCGACCATATGATTGATGATGGTATCGCGGTCATGCGGCAGGGCTTGTTGTATAGGTGTTATCACCTCGGCAAGCTCCGCGGCAGTTCTTGGCGTTCCTGTATAGAAGCCTACTAGTACAAATAAGCCGTGTATTTGTTGTTCATTGAGTCCGAGCTTTGGAAGCCACTCAACAAACTTCTGGGTAGGCTTTGGGAGGGAAGCTAAATCAGTGTCTGTGGATAGGCCTGCCGTATTCTCGCCTTCTGGTTCAGAAGGGCCGTCAGATTGATTTTGCCAATACTCAGCTTTCTCAGGGTTTACTTCTACGATATCCCCTGACTTGTATTGATCAGTCAGAACAGAGGAAACCCATTTGGGAGTCGTTTCCCCGATTAATTCGAGAATGGAAATCGCACCAATTTTTTCGTCTTCAGCTAGTTCCTGCAGAAGATGTTTTTTCGCGGATAAGATTGATGGTTGAATCTGGCCTAGCTCTTTAGCTTGCTGCTCGGCAATCATCAACCAAGCGAGCTCCAGAGACTTATTAGGAGGAATGTTGTTAACCTCTCCAGCTGCGAACATCTTACTGAGACTTTGAGATGACAGAAAACTACCTTGAGCCGCGGCGGCATTGAAGCAATTGAATGCGGCTTCTTTGTCGGTATCACCGCCTTTACCCTCGCAGTAAAGTACGCCCAAGTTATGGCTAGCACTTATAAGACCACCTTCCGCTGCAATTGCGTAATAATGACGTGCCTTCTCGTAGTCTATCTCGGTACCACGCCCGTTCGCATAGGCAAGACCAGCATTTTGTGCGCTGCTTATGTGACCCCTGTTCGCAGCTTTTTCGTACAGTGAAAGTGCTTGGGAGAGACTTTCATCATCACCTCTCTCGCCAATGATCCAACCAAGCTGATGTCTTGCATCTAGGTTCCCTGCCTCTGCTGATATTTGGAGCCATTTCAATCCTAGTTCAAACGCGATTGAACTCTGATCTTCAGTTTCGTTTAGAAAACTTCCAGCAAGATAGTCCGCAGCCACAAGAAGTCCTGCATTGTATGCTGCTTCTAGATATCTCCTTCCCTCTTCTACATAACCTTCGAAAAGTAAATGATGCCCGAAGAGGAGCATACCTTGCGGGTCGTTTTGTTTTGCAGAGAGCTCAAAAAAGTGACGGGCTACGGCTAAGTCTTGTTCAACCCCGGCTCCCGATTGATAACACTGTCCAAGCATAGCCTCCGCCCACGACTCCTTTGCTTTGACATGTGGCGTGATGAAGTTAATCAACTCTTCGTGCTTGCCTTCTAAAAAAAGGCTATGGGCGTTTTCGTGAGATTTTTTTTTACTCATGTTTAATTTCTATTGCCAGCAATCGCATGCCGTGCAAATTCCCTATCGTGCGTTGTAGCCGATCATTGACTATTCAACAATCCCAATTTATTCCTCTTTATGTAGCACGACTAGTAAGTGCTTCGCCCTAGAGCATGCCACATAATAATCAGATTTGTTAAAATAAGGGGCCTCTTCTTCACTCGGGGAATCAATAAGTATTACCGCATCCGCCTCCAAACCCTTGAAATTCTTAATTGTTGAAAACAAAATCCCTTCGCTGGCTTTCCATACATTAATGTCATCTGTCAGCTGTATGCCTCGTACAGCGTTAGTATTGGCTAAAGAGCTTTTATCTTTTTTTGTAGGACAAAGAATCGCCAATTGATCAGCTTTCAACTTCCCTTTTGTAATCCACTCATCCACAAACCGCTCAACATGCTTTTTAACATCAAAGCTCACCTCTAGCGTGAAAATTTCCGGAGATTTACCCTGAGGGGCACCTTCTCGAGTAGGAATATTTAGATTTAAAATTTCTCCGCATTTCTGGGCAATTGAGCGAGTATTGCGGCAGTTAGTTGGCAATATGAAAGGCTCCCCTAGTGCAGGCACAGAGCCTTTTTGATTTACATAGAGGTTCTGCCGCGGGTCATAAAAAACATACATCGGCCCCTCGTCGCCAAGAGCATTTATTGACTCAAGAGGAAGCCACCAGTTTGGATAGAAGTCCTGTCCCTCATCAACAATTACGGCATCAAATTTATCGTCAACTAAATCTATCGCATCCATTAGCATTTCGGGTGCATGCTCTTGCCAAAAAGCACTCACCTCTTGTTTTGGCGGAGCAAAAGGCTGCCCAGATTTGCGAACCCAGTCAGCACATAGCCCGTGGAAGTGTTTTACAGTAATGAGCTCCTCATATTCATCTGCTAAGGAGTCCTTGATCCATTGTGCTAAGGTTTTATTGTAGCAAATTAATAATGTCGACTTGCCCTCATCAGCAAATTTTTCAGCTTGAGCCTGAGCTAGCATGGTTTTACCTGACCCTGCCACGCCCTCTATACACGCGCGGCTCTTCGTGCCGAGAAAGACTAACAAGCTCATCTGATCGGTAGTTAGTCGAAACAGTTTCTCTTCTTGAGCCTCAATTGACCTGAAAAGCGCAGGCAATAAGTTGAAACCAGGAGAAATTGCTTTTTGAATTTTCTTAACATCATCTGTTGTGAGTTTCCGCGGTGAATTTGCACGAGTCCATTGATTAAGAGCTGTATATATTTTTCTATCGATTAATGGCAAATCACTCGCAGAAAAGATAATAGAAGGCTCGGATCCAGGAGGAGGAGATCCTGTATATTCGCAATCAGGAAAAACGACGGCATACCCATAAGTGAACGGTAATGCTGATGCCCCTTGATACCCACGGATTTTTATCGCTTTTTCCAGATAGTGAGTATTGCGATTTGCTTGTTCAAAAGGATCTTGAATAGGCTTTAGATTCCCACCGTTATTTCTGTTCCACTGCCGCGAGGAATCTTCATACTCTATGACCCCGCCTTTGACTTCAAGAATTAGCACTCCGTGCGTCGGTATTATAATGACAAAATCTGTTTCCCCTTCCTTAAGTGTTTTGTTGCCCTTATCATTACGATCTGTTCTCAGCCACGGGTAGCTATGATAAATAATGCAGTCATCCGGCAGTTTTTCTACAAGATATTTCGCAGTATCTCTTTCCGATTTATTAATAATCTCATCGACCCGCACTCTTGGTATTAGCCTAGCCATCATTACCCCTCGCTGAAGTCTTCCACCGCAGTCGGCATAAAATTACTCCATTCATTTTCGTCGACTTCAAATTTCTTGGTTGTCCCAAAGCCACGCACCATAACCAAGTAATATACTCTCTCGCCTTCCGACTCCTGTTGCTTAGACCAGGCATATTTGCCAATTAACCATTGGCTCTGATGCCTGATTAGCACCACTGAGTTGTTTTTTGGAAGCTCATCATTGGCAGATAGCACTTTGAAACGTCGAGTTTCCTCAATGCCTACTTTCTCATTAGGAAAACACAACTCGAAAACGGAGCCGGGATCTAAACCACTGCTTAACTCATCAATATGACTGGCTGCTATTTTTTTCTGCGGTTCATAACGGTTAAGACTGAACGGAAAGATCTCCTTAGCGCGTATCAACCCAATAAACTGCTGATGGATCATCTGGGGAATGCTGCCACCTTTAACATTCACGCCCATCTCAATATTCTTATCTAGCGCAGCCGATGTAAGGTTAGCGCTTGTTAAAAAAGCGTTGGATTGATCTGCCACTGCGCATTTTGCATGCACACGGGCAAATCCGCCTTCTGTTCCTTCCCGTTTTTCTCTCGGCCAAATGTAGATACTTAGCCCAGGTATTTCGATTTGTAATCGCTCAATCGTAGCCCTCCCACTAAATTTCTCTGAACCGTCCTTATCTTCAGACTCGAGGAGCATGCTGACATCCACGCCTCTAGATATTGCTGCACCAATTGCCTTCTCTATAGCGGGAATATTAACTAAGACGAAGGAGATAATAAAAAGTGTATCTTGAGCTGACTCGATTACTTCTAACAAAATCTGCTCAGAACGCCTAACAGGCACAAGATTTGTATCAGGCCCTGTCCACACGAGTTGGACTTCTTCTTGTGACTTCTCAGTTAGGAACCCATGGGATGCACCACGCAATAGGCCTGCTAGCTCCTGATTCGTACATCTAACCCTCTCCCATTGCGAAAGCATCGCAGCTAGCGCCTTGTTCGCAGCTTCGGTGTTGAAAAAATTATTTAGTGAAGCGGCTTCATCAACAGACGTACTCTTGACTCGAGTAGCCAATGCGCTAATTTTTCCTGCATGCTGGGACTGCACAACTTGGAATACTGCATTCACTAAGTTATCCATTAGATTCACTTGCAAAGAACGCAGCCTCAGCATTATCTAGTGTAGGCACAACAAGTGCTCGATCCAAATAGCGATTATTCTTCTCACAGGATGTTTCGGCTGCAAATGCACATGCATGGCAGGCAGCAGCATGAAGTGTTCTATCTTTGTCCGGCTTGTGCTCTGAACAGAGAGGATCAGAAGAGCACACCTTGGCACGATTAAGCGCCTGGTCAAGAAGCCTACCTAGGTTTTCAGGTTTGCCTAATTCAACAAGGCCGCCTAGCGTGCCATCCGAGTCGGCAGCTGCGGTATAAATTAGAACACCTGCCTGCTTATCCGGCCCGGCAGTATCGCCGTAAATCCGCTCTTTAATACTTGCGGCGTTATAACCGCACTCCAGCGCTAATTCCCGAATAAGTAAATGAGCCAATGTATGAAGCAAAACATAACGAATTTCGGGGTAACCATCTTCTGGGGGAAGTTTGCGTGCATTTCTCCATCCCTTATGGCCTTCAAGTAAAACCGCATCCAACGCTTTTACTGCCGCTTTATCCTCCCAAGCTAGGAGTGCCTCTTCATCAAAACGAATGAATATTCCTTCTCCGTGAACTTGGCTTGCTGGCACCCAGGTCGGTTTATCATTACAAAGTGCTGCCATATGAGGCTGTTCATCCGCACTATTACTATCTTCCGGCGCCTCTACACGCGTAAATCCAATTAAAGCATTCACTTCACGCAGACGCTTCAATAACAACACATTTGAAATTCGATTCGTATAGCTGGTGGGTACTGCCACAGATTCACTTAAAAAATGCGGCCAATCTGTAGGTGGGTTAGGCTGAACAAAAACTTCCCATTCAGGCCCTTTTATATCATCCTGTGTAACGGTACTCCCTACTCTCCCCTCTCTAATGTCTTCAATGACAGCCCAAATTTCTTCCAATGGGTATTGATCAATACCTGGTAAATTTGCATTACGAACAAGCGTTTTAACTGTACCTTTTAGTTCCGCTATTGATTCAGCATCAACAAAGTTTTCCCAACCATCTTGAATCAACTGGATAATAGGATCACGTGTTAACGGAATCGCTAATGCTGATAAGGTAATAGGAAACCAGCTATTCGTAGCTCCCAACAAAACGCCACGCGGCTCTTCTTCACAACCACTATCATATTTATCTAAATGAGGATGACGGCCTCTACATGCCGGCAAGCTCTCCTTACCTGCGTTGCCAAACGCCTGCGCCATATTACGTTTAACACCACAGCCATCACATTTAACCCAGAGGTTTTCTGTCTGCAGCGAAGCACCACTCTCGAAAAAGCGCAAACCACCCATGCAGCTGTTATTCCCACTGTGGACATAATAGCGCCACGGGAAATCATCTAAATGGCCATTGCGGCAGGCCATCAGAAAACGCGCTGGCACAGCGTCCGCGTCTTTTGCGGGCTTATCACCTTTGGATCCTCTACAAGATTCATGTACAAAACGAGTATTTTCTGGCCGGTACCGGCTTTCTTTGATTTTAAACAGCCCAGCATCATATTCTGCCAACATGCCGCATTTCACACAGCGCAGCCAACGAGGAAAGGGCCGCACTGGCACGCCCACCCTTGCTTCAGCGGACCACCTATCCAGGTAATCAGTCTTAACAAAAGGCGGCATGCGCATGCTTTCAACCTGCGCCCCTAAAATTTGCTTAACCGCCGCCAAGAGGCGAGCTTCAGTGACTGGGGGACAGCGATCCAGATCCCATTTATCAATACCTTGCGTGACTACTGATAAGCTAGGCATATCAATCAGAGCACCAGGACCATACGTCCACAACAATTGACTGGGACGCACTTCTCCAACAGGCGTTATAGTGGACGTGAATTTGCTTTGATTGCTCATTCTGCATCCCCTGTGCCCGCATCAGCTTTTTTAACCTGAGGCTTCCACGCTGGGCCGTTATTCAACGTCCCTGTGTTCATTTGTAATTTCACGCCCGGCTCCACTTCACGCATAGACATAGGCACAGTAAAACGATCCCATTCTTTGATGCCAGGAGATTTAATTAAGGCAACCTTTGAATCTATATTGGCACCGCGCTTCTCATATGCCACGGTGCGACCTGCGACACCGGTTTCTTTTACCCAGTCGTCTAAACGCTGCCTGATAAACCTTTCAGCAAGTTGTTGTGTAGCTGGGTTCTCTTCCACCATCAATGCTCGATCAGTGATTCCTTTAACTAGCTCATTCACTATAGGATCAGTGGTGCTGGTTAACGCAGCAGCTCCATCGTTAGGATTAAGATCATCATCTTCAAGGCGCATTAAACTCAAAATGGCACCTGTTAAGCCTCTATCCATGGCTCTTGGCGAGAAAGGGGTTACCGATTGAGCTTCTACATGCTTATAGAAGGTGGCATGGTAATGCTCAAAGGTTTCATAGTGAGATAGATCTCGAGGGCGAGACCAAGTAAGCACAGTGCAGACTAGGCCTGGAAAATTTCGTCCAACTCGACTGGTCGCCTGAATATATTCGGCTGTGCTCTTAGGTTGACCATTCACAGCCATCACGCCAAGTCGATTCACATCGACACCCACCGATAACATATTAGTCGCCAACACTACGTCAATAGCTCGGCTATCTCCCTCTTCCCACTTAGTCACATACTTACCCTGGGCAGGATCAAAATCAGCTTTAAATTTCACTTCCAGTTGATCCAGATATTTCGGAATGTCCTGACTTGAAACTCGTGAGGTCAATTCCTTGATGTTATTGACACTACGCTGTTCCAACCCTGGCCTACTTACTGAACTCATCTGTACTCGATAAGAACGAGTTTGCACATCATCTTCAGCCAGCCGCTTCATACCACCTAGTTCACGTAATGAATTAAAGTAGCCCACGCTCGTCATGTAGGGATCAGCGACTTGGCCAAAGCGGTTAAACAACGCTTGAGAGGCTGTTAGAAAGGCCGTATAGACACGAATCAATACTGCTGGGCGGGCACTGCCAGGAGAGCACACACCCAAGTAACGCCTGCCGAAATGCTCATGGATAGGCCGCTGTACAGAAAAGAAATTATCTTCAATATCCAAGCCATGGGGTGGAAACACCGCCACTTGCCGCATAAACACGCCGCTGACTTGCTCCTTTGCCTTTCTTACCGTTGCAGTTGAAGCAATAATTTTTGGCTTAACGATTTCCTCGCCTAACTGCCAACTAGCCAATTCATCCACTGCAGTCTCATATAAACCTACCATGGTTCCTAGGGGACCACTGATCAAATGGAACTCATCTTGGATAATCAGGTCAGGGGGGCGAAGTGCCGTAACCACCTTTGCCTTAGTGGTAGGACCTACTTTTGATTTAGGATGATTGCCATTACATGGAGCATCAGGCCAGAGCAATCCGTGGCGTTCACATTCAATACTTGCCTTACCAAACAAATTTCGAGTTTCTCCCCGCCAAGCCATCATGGCGAATTTGTCCACGGTGGCGATCATCATTGAAGGCGGACGATGATAGATTTCCTCATCGACTACTAAGGCTGGCAAGCCAGGGTGCGCTAAGGTCGACGACTTTCCTTTAGAAAACTCACAACGGCCTTTCTTATCCCCACAATAAATCGCCGTTTGTAATTTATTTTTGTTCACCTCAATGTTTTTAGCAGGGTCAATCTCGTCACCGCACCAAGGGCAACTAGTTAACTGGGCTGGTGAGGCATTGCCTGCATTAAAACTATTGGGATCACGAATATCTTTAATCGCTTTATGACTATCCTCCGTGGTCCCTGGAGTCACTCTGTTGCCCACCCATAGCCCAATAGTAAAAGGGTTTTCACCTAAACTATCGTCTCCAGAGTGTACTGATTCTCTACGAATTACCTCCATGGCGCACAATAAAGCCGTAGCACGCTGAAACTGCTGCAAGGTCAATAGGCGCAAGGTATAACGCATGATCACCGCCAACCCTCGGCTGGCATCCAAGCCTCCTAAATTACCTTGAAAGCGGCGTATCGCCATGGTGAAAGCAGCAACGCCTAAATAGGCTTCCGTTTTACCACCACCGGTGGGAAACCATAACAAGTCAGCGAATGCCTCAGCAGGATTGGTTCTATCTTTATGGGTTGGGTCTGCTAACGCAGGAATTGATAAGAGCAAAAATGCTAACTGGAACGAACGCCAAGAAAAATTCTTAGGATCTTTATTTAGTTTTTCGACAGTGACGTCTTTATTGCCACGTCGACGCTCTAGCGCATAAATACTCTGCACACGCTGTCTCGCCATAGCATCGTTGGCAAAACGAAAGGCTTTAAGGGCATTCTCATTCTTCTCGTCACCAAGAACTGATATGCCTTCTTGTAATCTAGTATTAATCTCTTTGCATCGAGCCATGGCGCGCTTTGCCGAGTCATCATGACCATTTACATCTATACCCACCCGACTAGACTGCTCTTCAATCCAAGCCGCGTAATCTGTCGTCATCCGAGTTAGAGCAGCAACTAGCTCGCTACGCTCCATCTCAGCTAGGCGCTGCATGTCTAAATAGCCATCATTAAGCATGGCTTTCAGCGCCGGCCTATCGCCTTCTCTTAATCCGGGCACCTCAGTGATAGGCACTTCGTATTCCGGCATGATGACCGTATTTATCTCCGTAGCCCTCTCTACATTCTCATCCCCTACTGTGGCATGCACGGCCACTCCATGCCCACTGGCAAATTCCACTTGATTGCGATAAATCATTTCTAGGGATTCACGCTCCCAATCTGGTCCTCCTGACTTCAACACTGGCCTGCGCCTAAATACCGAGGGGTCTGCAGATTCTTTTATTGCTCTAGTTGAGATTTCTGGCTGAAACACCCAAGCCATATCCCTATTAGTCTCGGGTTCTACTTGAGTATTCACTAAGAACACGGTTACCAAGCGATCACCGTTTTCATTTGGTTCACGTACCGTGCCTTGCAGCACTACTGAGGGATTCTCTTTATCCACTGCTTCAGGTTTGATAACACCGGTATTCAAATCCAGATTAGTCGTGCCGCCACAGGGAATACGCTGCCATATTTTAACTTTTTGCCCCTGTGTCTCCTCTCCTGTTTCTGGGTCCTTTCTCGTTTTATACATTTCATGATCATAGAAGCGCTCATAACGTCCCCAACGTGCTTCTAATTCTATGCATTTGACATCTCCTGCCACACAAAAGGTAAAGCCCATACTAGAGGGAATAAGCGATTGATTACTGGCCGTATCAACTTCCTCATTAGATTCAGATTCTGGTGAAGCCACTCCTTCTTTAGACTCAATTTTGTTCTCTTGGGCTTTAACAACCAATTCATCAGGCTCGTCTTCATCATCAGCAGAACCATCTACACCGAACTCGCTGCCTTTTTCTTTGGCATCTAGAGGAGCAAGACGGCCAACGAGATAACGATCGCGAACACTCATATCGAGTATTTGTTCTAATGGGCCATTGGCAGGGCCTAACAAATCATCCATCACCGCGCTTTGTAATAGCTCTCGAACGTACACCGCATCATTAATCAGTGGCACAGCATCTAATGGATTACCCAAGAGTGTCGCCATCGATGTTTCAAATGGCGGCCATTCTGTCCTTTTGATCTGGCTAGTTGTGGGCGCGCTTAACCCTGTTGCACTTAACTCCGTGCTTACAGTAGGAGCTTGAACCTTGTCGAAGAATACAGTGGTACCGTTTAAATCACTGCGCTGACGATAAACACGGCCTACAGTAGAAATAATGGAGTTACTATCAACGACCAACACCCAATCGCCTTCTTCTACCCCTTTGTAGAGTTCTTTTTGCCCAGATAGGCTTAGGGTAAATGGTGATTCACTATCGCCATCATTCTGAATGGCAACAAACGCATTTGGCGTTTTTGTTACGCTTTCCGATTGTTCAGCTATTGGGATGTCATCTACCATGAAAAATAATTCCTAATTAGACGGGAAATTCTGTTTCTAAATACCGATCCACTGCTGCTTTAGTGTTGTAGCCTGCCTTGATCAGTATTTCTGCAATATCACGACCTGAAATAAATACAATAGGATGGCGGTCTTCGCGCACTTCTTGATAAGCCTGTTTATGCACCACAGAGGTCGTCACTAACACGCCGAATTGGCGATGACGTATACGAGAGATTAGACGAGAGACTTCCTTCACTCCGACGCGAATGACAGCCATACCATCTATACCCGGACGATAGCATTTGGCCTCAAGGGAAAATTCGGCATAGACAGGGTCATCACTCAAACCCAGCAAATAACGACCTATAGCGTCACGCCCCCCATCAACTGTTCCGCGCGTTATCTCATCAACGATCACTCGATGATCATGCATTTGGAAAATTCGAGCCGCAAACCTTTCAAAAACAAAGGCAAGCCGTTTCTTTTCAGAGTCATCTTCATGGTCAAAATATGACCAAACGGCTTTTAGGATAGTACCTTTCAGAGGTGTGTCGGGAGTCTGCTCTGCTTCTGAGCGAATAATTGTAGTCGGTTCACTTTTTAAGGGTTGGTAATGACCACGATCTACCCAGTTTTTCCATACATCTGGCGCATTCTCTGAATTTGCATTGCCCGCCAATATGTCATTTATCCATTGCCGGCTTAAAGTCGCAATATCCAACACAGTGAAAGTCGATTTATAGTTTTGAAAGCGCTGACCTTGAGTAGTCTTCCAAACAGCAACCAAATTCTCAGTTGCCGACATGCCCGGATAGCCTGGTACAGCAATGCCTTTGAATTGCACCGAGCGAGAGCCTTGTTCAGTTTGAAGTTTCTTGAATATCAAAAATGGAGGGATTAAAGCTCTGTTAGGAGGAGTAGCATGTAACAATTCAAACACTCTTCGCAGGATTTTGTTCCCGCCTTTTTGAGTATCGTGGATTTCATGCCCAGGTGTTTTATTGTCACCAAAATACACGAATTGACCAGTGTTTAGATCCAGTGTATCTGGCCAGTCCTTGTCTTCACCTGTTGAAAACAAGACAACAAGGTTTTTATCTACACCCCGACCAGAGGGACGAAAACCGCCCATATTACCCAAGCCAGGCAGAAGTTTTGAGAGTGGTTCGCCGCCTAATTGTCCATCATGAGAGCTTTCATATATCGCGTCTACGAAAAGGTCTGATTGCGCAAGCCCACTGAATGCAATAATTCTCATCAGATCTAACCGAATAACTCGGATTGGGAATTATCATCTTTACCTGAGCTAGTCCTATTCGTAGAATTTTTTTTCCTCTTAGAACTTACATGGCTTGAACTTTCAGCTTGTTCTTGCGCATATCGCTCTTTGTTAAGCAATGTTAAGCGATCAAGAACTTCGCCTCGCGCTTTTTCAGAAATGGTGTAACGCAGACGATCGTTCTCTGGGAGATATTCCACATTATGAAATTCATGGCCCAAATCCAGGTCATCCCAACCATAGCTAGTCGCTACTACCTGGTCTAACTGCTGTTGTAGATTTCGCATCTTCTTAATTGGCTCGGAAGAATCAAGCGGATTGTGAATCCTGTTATATAGCTTCGTTATACCTTCCTTGTAGAGGATCATAGCCGCAGTTCTCTCCGAATCATAAAGCTCGCCAATCGAAACAACCTCACTTCCATTTAGCTCAACCGGAAACGGAAACGTTTCAAAAGCATCTGTTGTATTGTATTTGAGGCGAGTTTCAAGCGTAGAGGACTGCTTCCTTGCCCACGCCTCGTGAATGTTAGAATTCAAAACCGAAAAATAAGCAGGATCATCAATAGCAATTATTTTTAACATATGGGATAGAACAGCTTTAGTCGTGTAAAAATTGAACGTGCAATACTTTGTGGTTTCCGGAATAACCATTACCTTTTTAACTGTACCTTGGCTATGACTCCAATTTTTTGGGTGCGACCAAAAATAGGCGCCCATCCCGATTGTGTGATAAAGCGCAGGCCTATTTTCTCCATAAATCCACCACTTTTGTGGCATGGGGCTTCTTAGTGCATATTGACCATTACTTTTCCGTCTCTGTCTCTCTGGTTTTACATTTTGCTCTACATTAATCAATACTTTAGGAAAGTCTTCTGCAACACGTCCTGGAAAGTTTTTTGGAACTACGCCCAATTTTAACCAATCCTTGCGCTGCAAACTTGATGACGCCTCCCAATCACCAATCCCATCTCGGCTAAGCGGCCAATCCCAGAAATTGATCACATATCTCGATGCTTTCCTATCGAAGTTGGTGTTTAAATCTTCGCCATTCAAGTATGGGAAAATTACATCGCTATATTCCGGGTTTGTCTTAACTATATTTTGTGCTTCTTCCTTGCTAACCAGAAATCCCTGGCCATATATTTTGGAACCATTAAACGATTTACCCGAATTTTCCATAAGAACTTCGGGAGTCGATTCTTCCCTGTCGGACAAATATGCTGAAATAAATGGCACGGGTGCGCCTTTAAGCAACCTGGCACCTAACCAACTTCGCTTAGCCATATGTATCCGACAGGTAGCGACGCTTGCTTTACCTGGCCAAATTTCATCTGGATATGCTGAAAAAATGGTGCTACCACCCTCTACTAGCCTCTCCAAGCCTGCCTGCCTGGTGTCTCCTTGGGCTATTGTATTTACAGCTAGTAATCCTAAAACTCCATCGTCACTTAAAATCTGGTGGCTTCTAAGAAAGAAGTAAGCAACTAAATCCACTAATCCTCGTTGTCGATTTGAGATATTAGCTACCAAATATTCACGATATTTTGTGCCAAAAACATCTGTCAATTTACTTCCACCCAAAAAAGGTGGATTGCCGATTACTGCATCAAAACCGCTATTCTCATTGTCAAAGACTTCTGGATATTCCAGACACCAGTGAAATGGCCTACGGGCTTTTTTCCCCTTTGGTAAGTCCATATTTAGCCCAATAAAAATCTCTTTTTCTAACTCACTAGTAGAACTGTCCCCCTCCTTAAAAATTTGTTCCGAATTTAGGGACAGAGTGACTATATCGACTTTTTTAGTTCCTACTTTCAAGGCTTCTCCAACCAAGGCATCAGCAATTAACCCCGGCCGCTGCATTTTTTCTCTGGACTTTTTGTCTAAATGGGTCATTACTTCAACATCACGTATATCGTGAATAGGTCGTTCTCGCAATTGACGACGAAATAAAATGGCATCGCCAACTCTAGCTTCTATATGTTGGGCAAATAATTGTTTACCGGTACCTCCACCTTCCCCAATACCTGATGGTTGCATAGCTAAATAGTAAAGCTGGTTGAGATTATGTATACCAAACAAGCTATCCCCATGACGCAGGTTATGGTCTAAGAATCCGAAGGGGCGACCTTTAGCAAGTGTAACTAACCAAATAGCCAATTTGGCCAACTCAACTGCCAAAGGATTAATATCAACCCCATAGAGGCAGCGCTCAGCAACTAGGCGTCTCGCCGTCACTAGACGTTCTTCGGCATTTTTAGGTAGTGGCTCGTTAGCACCCTCCAATGAATCGAACACTTGACCTTCGGGTCCTACTACTTTACCCGCCTTCTCGACAATCAACCAAGCCTCACACAATCGCTCCGACAACCACCGGCAAACTTGTACTAGAAAAGCACCCGAGCCCATGGCTGGATCGCAGATTTTGAGAGCTAATAGTTCGGAAGGTGATTTCAACTGCCAGTCTTGACGTTGTTTCCCTGCTGCCGGACCGACATAAACAATCGGCTCAAGCGTTTCTTTTACAATGGCTTCCGTGAGTGACTTGGGTGTGTAGTGGGTTCCTGTTTCTCGTCTCTCGGTACCCGTGGCTACCATAAAGGCGCCTTTAAGGTAGAGCATCGGATTGCCCCAACTGTCTGATCGCAAGAAGTGGTAATAAGGCTTTATGCGATCCCTCAATTCGGTGTCGTTCTGGCAGGCCAAAAGCAGCTTTTCAGATTCAACTTCTGTTACTTCTTTTTCTAAGTCATTGGTAATCCGAGAGGCTGAGCTCCCCGTACGCTCCTTTAATAGTTTCTTTATTGCCGCTGAACCATCAAGCTCAGCAGAAGAAAGTTCTCCCAACAATACCCACGGTGTTTTCGCACTTTTAGTAGCATCTAATTCTAGGGATGCATCGGAAGAACGAACAACTGTGCGCTCTAACAAGCCTTCGTAAACATAACCGATTTGCTCAACATCTAAGGCGCGATAAGAAAGCGTTCGTCCCTGGAATAACTGAATAGCATCTAAAAAGAGCAACACTGTACGATTATCAATAGGGAGAGGCTTAGCGGTATCTACTCGCCATTTTGAATCTTTGGGTCTGCCCTCTAAGAAAGGAAAGCGATCAGGGTCAAAGAGCGAACCACCCAAGGCAGGCATGCGCATGCCTTCATGTTCTACCCCGCCGTAAACAGCACGGAATATGGATAATAGTCGTGACCATGCATTGGTACGGTAAGAAAGCACCTCTTCACCATGTAGTCCTGCTTCTTCACGCAGTTTCATTCTTAAAGTGGATAGCGCGTAATTGGCTTCGTAGGTTTCATCCCCGAGCAGTAATAAGCCCCGCTCTTCGGCGCATAGCAGAAAAACCAGGCGCATCATAAAGGTTAAGCCAGCCTCATAAAGCTCGGCTGGCTCTACACCTTCTAATAACTTGCCATCGGAGTCATGATTAATTCGGTCTAGGGATTGAATGAGTACTTCGACGGCACGCTGGACTTGCTCGCCCAGGGTTTCAGTGACTTCGTCTTGATGTTTCAGCGAATCCTCAAAAAGATCCGGCAGTTTTTTATCTTCAAGACCAAAGGGGTTGAATACTGTGCGAATATTTAACAGGCTAAAGAATGCATTCAGCGTGATCGGCTCTTGACTCCACAGACGCGCATACCAGCAGGCATAACTTATGATGCCTCCTTCTGGCGCATCTACTAACATCCATTGCTCACCGTTGGTCAGCAAGCCTAGACGCACTCCAGTTGCGCGACACAGAGAGCTCATGCGCTCTGCCGGAGAGGTAGACCAACCATCGCCTGCAAGCACGTCGTTCAAATTAGTTTCGGGTGGGTAGGCTTTCACTAACAGATAGGGCTTGTCTTGATCGTTGCCAAATAAGGCAGAGTCTGGCTTTAGTGTTAGGCCATGTTCTGGCAGCTCAAGCGCAAAGCCATCGAGAACGGTGCTTGCCGTTTTAAGATCTTCCTCTTCGGCATCCTCATCCCATTCCAAGCCATGTTTAAGCACCCAATTAATCCACTCTTGATGGAGCTTTTCTTGTAAGGGATCTTGATTATCAATGGCTTCTCGCCACTCTTCGTAGGTTTGGCGGAAATGCTTTTTCTTATGCGAATCAATTTTTTCTAGGCCTTGAGGGAAGGCCTGATCAAGCACTGGCTCAGCCAGAAAGGGGCCGGATATTTCGATAAGAGACAGCCATTCGTTATGCTGATTTTTATATTCAGTCATTAGCGGCCTCCTATCATTGAGCTTGGCACTAAGAAAATAACCGCTACCGGGAATGTTCTGGCTACATAATCCGCATAGCGATGCTCAATGACGTATATCTCTTGCTTTCGCTCCTCCGGTATTCTGGCTAGTCGCGCTTTAAGCGCATCGTTATCTCGCCTGACTTGCGTACGCTCGTCTTCACTGAACAAAGAAAATTGCTCAGGCTCTTCGACTTTGTTCAATTCTTTCTGGATGCCTTTTTCTAGCTCATCTAGCACAGTGGTGATATCAGCGATCTCTTTTTCTTTTCGATTCTGCAATGTATTTTCTAAATCTTTTAAGCGTCGCTTTGAACGTGCCTCTACCGTATCCAGCACAGAATCGGTTTGCTCCTTAAAACGCTTTGTTAATGCACCTTGCAACTGAGAAGTAATTTGGCCAGGTTCGGCTTGCTGCAACCATTCATTAATTTTGCCGACTCCATCTTCTCGTCTGTAGCTCCCATCCTTGAGATAACCTCCTGAATAGGTAATTTCCTCATGCAATCGATGGTGATTTCCCCCAGTTATGACGAGCCTCGCCACAGTAAGCGCTACTATCTCATCAAGTTGATCATCGGTCACAGTGCGCAAAGTCACTCGATGCATTTTTTTCACATCCTCTTGCGCCCATACTTCTGCACGCAACAGGCGCAAACACATCTGCACCAGTCTATGGTTTAGATGGACAAGCACCACATCATCGCGCCCTTTGGCGACCGTATGATCAAATGTAATGGGGCGAATCTTTTTGGTGTAAGGATGGGGTAAGCCGCGGGCACACTCGGCCCACGTACCTGTTAATTCAGGCATCTGGAATACAGTGCCATCAGGGGCATCTTTTAATATAGCTGGTTTGAGGGGTGGCTTACTTGCTACGGCTAGACCTGTTTGTACTGCAGCGATGACATGCTCGGGGGTTAAATGAAAATCTTGCTGGGTTTCTAATAGTTGATCGTGCAGTTTGGTGATCTTTTCGTTTAGCTGCCTGTCGGCCTTAACAAATTTCTTTGCTCTTTGAATCTTAATGTCGGCTTCTTGAGTGTTTAGTTCTTTCTTACTGCCTTCAATTAGTCCTGACATCTGCGGAGCGATGACAGGATTCACACTGCCCATATCCTCGCGCATAGACGCTAATTTCTTTAATGCACGAATAATATCGTCTTTATGCCCACCTACCGTTTGGCCCTCATCATCACCCGCATCAACTGGATGCCAAATCAGCACTTCCTTTCCTTTTTGGCCATAGCGATCTATACGGCCATTACGCTGTTCCATCACATTGGGGTTATAGGGGATTTCCAAGTGAATTAGGCAATTACAAAAGTTCTGTAAATCGATACCTTCAGAGGCTGCATCTGTAGCCAAGAGAATACGCACTTCTGCATCTTCGGGGGATGATTGGAACGCGTCCTTTACATCTTTGCGCTCATCTTGATCCATGCCACCATGAATTATGGCTAGCCGTTCGCCGCCATAACCCTTCTCTACGAGTATTTTCTGCAGCCATTGCTGGGTCGTTCTATATTCAGTGAATAGAATAACTCTTCGGTGATTCCAGTCGTTATTTGTCTTTAGATTGTCTTCGATCCAAGAACACACGGCCTCTGCCTTGGCATCGGATTGATGCTGCGCGGTTTGCGCCCAATCTCTAATCTGACTAATTAGTCGGGTCTGATCTTTAGTAAATGGGACGCTACGTTTGCTTGCCTCTTCAATAGCCTCTTCTTGTGCAGCTTCATAATCTTCATCTTTGGCATAGTCTTCTTCAGCTTTAAGCAGTGCTTTGCGAAGAATGCGTTCATCCATCGAACTAGATTTTTTAGTAGCTGGCCCGTTATGCACAGTGTTCACGTGCTTTTCTAAGGTAGAGGCAAATGCTGCTGGTGAAGAAAAAAGGCGCTTTTTAAGCAAGCCATTAATAAACTTAGTGCCTATGGACTTTTTCCCTTCAGGATTGTCCTCTCTGCTTTTACAGTAAGAATCAAGTAGTGCGTGTATGTCTCGTTCTTGCTTAGAATAATTTATCTCTAGCGCATGCAGAACTCTTTCTGGATAAAGCGGTTTACCATCAGCATCGACTAAGTCCGTTTTGAGACGCCTGATCATTGACTGTTGTAACTGCTTCTCATCGGGCAAGATATTGCGGGCAAAACGCTGGTCGTCTAACAATTCTAAAAGTGATGTAAATGACTCAGTGTAGCCATTGTGAGGAGTGGCTGTGAGAAATAGCTTATGTTGAAAATGCGGAGCCATTTCTCTGATAAGGCGGGTTCGCTGACTTTCTGACACATAATTGGAAGATCCCGACGGAGCAATGTTGTGAGCCTCATCTATCACTAAAATATCGAACGTACGCAGAATTTTTGGTCTTGCCGGCAAGATCTCCCGCATTAAGCGCAGCGCCTCACCACTTTTCAGCCAATCTTGTGAGGCGATGAGCCTTGGAAAGGAAGACCATGGATTCGCGTGTAGACCTCTATCGCGCCTCAACTGCCTTATATAGTCAGTATTGACGATCTTGAAATCCAGGCCAAACTTCTCCTGCATTTCGTCCTGCCATTTTTGTTGAAGTGATGCGGGGCAGATGATCAAGACTGTTCGAGCTCGATGCCGAAGTAGCATTTCCTGGATTACCAGGCCGGCTTCGATGGTTTTGCCCAAGCCCACGTCATCAGCAATGAGTAAATTAGCGCGCGCCATATTAATAGCGCGTACAAGGGGATCTAATTGGAAATCTTCGATACTAACGCCGCTTCTAAACGGCGCCTGCAGGAACCCCCTGTCGGCATTAGTAGCGGCACCCCAACGCACTGCATCTAAGAAGGCATCCAGCTTGTCGGCATCATCGAAACCGGTGATTTCAGGAAGACCGGCTTTCTCGATAATGTGCGCGCCAGGCTCAATCTCCCAGACAACTTGTAGCTCTTCGCCGAGGCCATCTTCATCTATCGACGACAGTGTGACTAGGTTTTGAGGAGGAAAACCGCTGTTGCTTGGTTCAGATTTGATGACGTGGGCAACAACCCACTGGCGGCGACGAACTTCGACTAGTTGCCCTGCTTCGGGTGCGGCTAGATATACAACTGCGTCGCCGCTGAAGCTCCCTGAAATGTCCTTATTGATCATTGTGCCTCTCAAGAACCAGGTTGATAGTTTATGACATGTCGCATAATGCTATTACCAATGACCTCGCCCAGCTTTACCGGTACCGCATTGCCTATCAGCATTCCGAGTCTCTTATAATTAATCTCGCCTCCAGGAGGAAGAAACCTGTAGCTCTTCGGAAAAGTTTGAAGTATCGCGCCCTCTCGTAACGAAATTGCCCGATCTTGTTGAGGATGACCAAACCTCCCATTCCCGAAGCCGAAGTACTGAGTAGTAATTGTTGGTGATGGCTCATCCCATGACATCCGGCCATATACAGCAGGATAAGTTTTCCCAGATAGCTTTTTATGGCACTCAGCGACTAAATTTTGAGGCCAATCTCGCCAGGTCCCCCCTTGCTTTGAGACTTTGATTCGTTTCAGATTCAGAGGAGAGAGTGTCGCGGCCTGGTGGAGAGAGTCTGTGGAACTCCCTTCACCCGCCCGCAGAGGTTCCAGTTTACCTAATACATCACGTACAGTTTTATATGAGCTCTTTGAATGCCTAGGCGAATCCAGTTTAATCGGCCCAAGCAATGAAGCCAGTAGCACTAATCTTTTGCGACGCTGAGGTATACCATAATCAGAACAATCCACTACACTGTAGCTCGTAGAATATCCCTCAGATTCAAGCGCATTAATAAACTTAGCAAAGACACTCTGTTTGACGAGGCCTGGTACGTTTTCCATTGTGACTAAATCCGGCCGTGCCTTGATTATCAATCGCTTAAAATTATTAAGAAGCCCCCATCTTTCGTCTTTATCTTTGCCCTGACTATACGTGGAAAATGGCTGGCAAGGTGCGCATCCAGCGAGCAGAGAGAAGTCCGCATCTTTGAATGCAGTTTGCAACTCTGCAGGCTGTATTTTATCTACTGATTTAAGTGAAAATTTAGCGTTGTTGTTTCTGGTATATGGGTACTCGCAGTAGGGGTCTAAATCTACCCCTAGCCTTGGTTGTACCCCCGCCTTTTCAAGGCCCTTCGATAGCCCACCAGCTCCACAAAATAGATCTACAGCAACTACAACAGGATTATTTTTTTTCATATATTTGATGATTTAATTTATCTAGCTTGAACGAAAAATATAATGATACAAATAAAAAATATCAGCGATTTAGTCTTGAAACAAAAGAATCCCAGAATTCGACAAGTTCATCGCACGTATAGTTTAAGCACCCTTCACCGTCAATAATCATTGCTTCTTTGCCAAAATCACATACTGCTTCGTCCAGATTTTTACTGATCTTTAGGTTGTAAAAATGTGGCCCATTCTTACCTTCCATATAAGACTCAACTGATACACAGACCCCATCGATAATTTCATAATGAAAAGTAGAGTCATTATCCATATCGACTCGGGAGTCCAGACTTAGATTTGCTATTTTTTCTTCTGGGAATTTTGCGTTTAGTTGCTCTTCGCTAAAATACTCTTCAACGCAGTCATCGTCTCCTTCAGGAAGAGGAATGTTTTCGATATTTTTGAAAAAATAGAAGTTATCACAAAGTGCTCTGCTAATTACCCATTGGTGGAATTCAAAATAATTCCCACCGGATCGTATATCAACTAATTCGTTGCTAATATCCTTGCCAGCTTTGAAGTTATTGATAATTTCTACAATTTCCCCCTGAATATCTGTAGCAGACTTGCTCATAGGCAATCACTTATTTTGGAAATAGTTATCGCAAGCATGCTGATAGACCTTTCGTGTTATGTCATCTGTAACATACAGGCTTGTGGTTTCAAATCCGCTTTGTGCTAATGCGTTTATTGCAATATCTGCGGCCAATTCTAAGGGCCATTTGTACACCCCTGTACCCATAGATACAAAGGCTATTCGAGTAGCTTCCGGCATCTCTCTCTTAAGATCTAAGGCTGATTTATACGCCTGAGCAAGCCCTCGCTCTTCTTCTAGTGTGCCATAAATGTACCGAGGGCATACAGCATGAATGATATAGCTGGTGGACAAATTAAACGCAGGTGTGATTACGGCCTCGCCGGGGCTTAAGGGTCCCAAATTCCTTGCAGCTTTTTCGAGCTCAGGCCCTGCAACTCTATGGATTACCCCCGAGACGCCGCTGCCGGCTAGCAACGACGGATGCGCGGAGAATACGATCACATCGGCCTTACTTTTTAGGATATCCCCAACGACTATCTCTATCATAATTTGCCGCTCACCAGTTCCCGTCGCTTATCTTCAAGCTTGCCGGCCCTAGCTTTACGACCTCTGCGGGATCAACCGGTGCGTTATCCCCGAGCACTTTGTCGCCGAGCTTTATCGCTTTGGCTGCAACGCTGTCTAGACCTGCGAGCTTGTTTGAGCCATCCATAGCCTCTAGCTTGTCATCGTAGTATTCAAACCAGGGAAGCCCCGCATTCGCGTAGTCGGCTGCAGAGGGCTGGCGCCCAGGCGTGGGGTTACCGGTCGCCGCTGTCCACTGGGCGCTATTGAGGACATGCACGAAACACCGACTGGAGTTATCCGTATCCCAGACGTCAAATCCGTATTCGTCTTCATATATTTCTTGTCGCATCAAGCCGCCGGGTGCCAGACCCATAGAATCAGGCGCTGAGGATTCTTCGTAGCTTT
>Ga0206130_10002283_pt1 | contig 26763 bp, 14 predicted proteins | sample Helgoland_Spring_9_FD_148637 | JGI IMG/M metagenome (GOLD analysis project Ga0206130, IMG submission 148637) | Pelagic subsurface seawater microbial communities from Kabeltonne, Helgoland, North Sea - Helgoland_Spring_Bloom_20160512_1 | ecosystem: Environmental > Aquatic > Marine > Epipelagic ...
GCTTTCCACTAGTGATTTTCTTTTACGTTTTTTGCCTTTAAGGGGTGGCCTAGTTTTTTTAAACTTGGCTAATTTTTTGCCTATATATTTTTTGTTGTTAGTCAGATTAGTAATGATGTATACAAACCCAATATATTGGTCAGCTATCTCTTCAACAAGATTGCCATTGTATTTCCATTGCATGTATCGTATATATCATTTGTCATCATAAATCTACTGATTATGGTATTAAAATTGTGTTTTTAGTATTTCGTATGTTTGTTGCCAATTTTCTACATTAAAACTTTTGCCATGTGGTAGCTCATCTATTGCTACGCCAATATCGTAATCGTTGCCGCCAGGACAAATTTTATCACCAAAAAAGTAAATTAATGATGTGTCATCAAATTCGTCAAGTATTTGTTTTTTACTTTTGCCTTTTTGAAATATATCAATGCCAGTTTCGCCGCCTAATACTGCCTCAACTTGTGGGTACAGCTCATTAAAATGATCTGCTAATTTTTCTCTTGCCTGATGCCGTTTATTCCACTGAACAAATGTATCTCTATCCTCTAGATTTGCATTTCTTCCTGGAATACTTAAATTTGCTGAGCCTACTCGTTTTTCTAAATGTTTGCCACGTTTAAATGGGTATGGAATCTGATCCAATTGTTGTATCAAGAACCATTCTTGTTCTGGGTTAAGTTGCCATTGTGTTTTGTATACTGTTATGCCATTGCTAACATGATGATTACCGCTGCATGCGAATATGGTATCAAACTTGTTAGTTAAATCTTTGCCTAATTGTTCTTGAATTTTATCGTAATCACTGCCCGAGCAGATATGGCACGAGTGTTTGTCAGTAAACTCGTGTAAAAAATCTTTAAACTGTGGGTCAATATGCTGTCTCGCTAGAGTTAGTGTTCCGTCGAGATCAAAAATAAAATCATTCGTCATCTATAACTCCATTATTATACATCTTTGCCCATATGTCAATCGGTAATTCACCACTATCACGGACTGATGTACGTTTTTCATCAGTAATAATTAAATCGTCTAACGAAATTGTAGTAGCTGATACTGAGTACGTTGATGTACTTAAAGATGAAGTATCTAATGATCCCCAATCTAGATCGCTAGTAACATCAACTGTACAATCATAATCGTTATCAGATGAAGTAATAGTAAAAGTGTTGTCGTTGTCCATTAGCCTTTTCCATATATTTTATACCAAATATCAATTGGTAGTATACCAGATGTGAGTAAAAAAACTGGATGCTCAGGACTTGGTCTACTACGTATTGTTTTACCCTTGTCTGGAGATTCAAAAATCATTCCGCCAAGCTGTTGTAGTAAATCTTCGTTGATGTCAGCCAGCAATTTCCACAATCTCCGTATCTACATTAAAAGAAGTAAATCCATTTTCTTTGATAACTTGCAGTATAGTGTTAACACGCCCTTGCAATTCGTCTCGATGTGAGATTAAGAAAATATTCTTACCACGTTCACGTTCCATTTTCTTTAGTACACCAAGAGCACTATCAACACCGTTTGTGTCCATACCACTGTCAACAAGTTCATCAATAGCTAAGAAGTTTAAGGGAGTATTCATTGTTTCAAATACATCTCTAAAACTCCAACTAAGTCCAAGTATAAGTCTATTACGTTCGCCTCTACTTAGATTGTCAAAGTCCAGTTCACGACCAAGTTCTGTAATTTCTACATTTAGATCTGGTTGGAAAGCAACTTCATGCGGCAGTCCTAGTTTAGTCAAATAGTATGCAAGTCTTGAATTTAGATACTGTAAATTTTGTTCAATAATACGTTTACGGATAAAGCTATCTTTGTTAGTTAACAGTTTGTACAGGAAGTCTTGGTGTTCCTTTACACGCACCAGTTCGTTCATCTTATCCCAACTAACTTCTTGTAGTGCAGTTTCCTTTAGACTGATAATTTGTTCTTGATAGGTATCTGTTTCTTGGTTTTTGGTCGAATACTCAGCAAGCAACTTATCAACTTGGCTTTGGTGTTGGTATGCTTCTTGCTCCGTATTATATAACGTGTTTGGTAATTGTCCTAAATCTCCAATTTCAGAAATTATACTAGCGTGTTCTTGCTCTTGTGTTCCATTTGATATTACTTGCATACGAGCTTCGCCAAGTTGATCTTCTTTGTTTTTTAATAGTTCTTCATGACTGTTGTCGTGTATTTCTTGACCACATGCATGACATTTTTGATCTTTAAGTAGAACTATTTCTTTTTCTAGCTTATCAATAAGTTTGTCTAGTTTTTTGTCGTCTGCTTGAATTCTAGTAATCCAGCGATTGGCTTCGTCTAGCTGACTCTTCTTTGTTAAGTAATCAGATAGTCTTTTATGTTTGGAAATTTCATCTTGAATATCAACTTTATCTAGTACGTTGATAGCTACTTCTAATTCTTGCAGTGTTTCCTGTTTTTTATTTTGCCAGAGAGTTTGTCGACGCTCAAGGTCACTAATACTTTTCGCAATTGTTTGATTTGCATCTTCAACTGCCTTAATTCGATACTCTTCTTCTTTAATTGCATCTTTATTCAACCTTTGTTGTTCTTTAAGAGCTTCCGCTTTTTCACTTAACATAGTGATACCAAGCAGTTGTTCAATAATAGCTCGCTGGTCGTTAGCTCGCATACTGAGGAATGGCTCTGTATATGTATTTAAGGCGACAATATGTTTAAACATATCGTGGCTCATTTCAAACAGTTTATCTACTTGGGTTTGCGTCTGACGCATTTCACCCTGTGCTTCGTTTCCACTATCTGTATCTATATTATCAACATAAAACTTAAAGATGTTAGGTTTACGTCCACGCTCAATTCTATATTGTATGCCATCTTTTTCAAAATCAAGAGTTACTAACATGCCTTTGCCGTTAGTTTTGTTAATTAAATTGTCTTTGCGAATATTTGTTAATGCATTTCCATACATAGCGTAGCTAAGTGCATTAATGATCGTAGTTTTACCAGTACCATTTCGACTGCCATCTCCGCCCAAGTCAACATTGTTACCCAGAACAAGAGTAAGTCCGTTGTCATTAAAACGCACAGCCTGTGTGACGTTTCCAACACTCATAAAGTTTTTGATTGTGATGTCTTTAATAATAATCATAGGTTGTTATATATTTCCACTAGTAGTTTCTTATCAATCATTTCGCTGTCAACAGCATTTAAGCTATTATATACTATTTGGTCTACATTTTCAACCTCTAAATCATCAACTTGTCGCCAATCTTGTGCATGTTCTTCTTTCTTGCTAGGCATTAGTGTAATATCACGTAACTGATATTGTTGAGCAAATGTTTCTTTGATAAAGTTTGCTTCTTCATATGTAATGTTTACATCTAGTACAGCACGACAGTAGGTTTTGCTATTTAAAATATTGTCAGCATCATCAATTAGTCTGCTAAGTGGTACTGTGCGATACCTTGGTCCATCGAATTCAAAGTATTCAGGTTTACCGCCCCAATCTAATTTCATCATACCACGTTCATCGTCCCATGCATCTGCATAGTTGTGTGGAAACGGCGATCCGAGGTAATGGATATTATTGTTGTTTTGGCGCTTATGAAAATGTCCACTGAATACATATTCAGGACCCGATAAATGATCTACATTGATGCCGCCATGATCTGGCATTTCAACCATTGCGTTCATTTTAAAGTGTGGTAGTTCAAAGTGTCCAAACATGTATCGAGATTTAACTTTGTGTATTTGTTTCCACTCGTCTCCTACTAACCATGGGACTAATGCTACATCATCTTGTACAAGCATATCTTCTACTAATGTAACATTATGAAACAACCCTGCATAAGGTAAACTATTAAGTTCACGCTTTTCACGGTAGTATAAGTCATGGTTGCCCATAATCATATACACCTTTTCAAAGTTTTCACTTAGCTTTCGAACATTGTTTACACTATAATTAAGTGTACTAACGTTAACTCCAGCTCTATGGTGATGCCAATCGCCAAGGAAAATGCAAGTTTCGCAATCCTTAGTATTTGCAATAAACCAATCTACGAATTCATCGCAGTCTTTGTTGTGTTGCTTGCTGTTATTTTTGTTTCCAAAGTGTATATCAGAAAAGCAGGCTGCTCTATCAAAAAATGTCATATATCGATATTATACTTTATGTTAAAGGTTGTCAACTAGAAATTTGTACCAGTTGCTTCTTTGCGTTCTTTTTCGCTTTTTTCATCCCACTTAGCTTTTTCAGCTGCTTCGTGATCAAGTTGTCTACTAAAACTAGGATTAAACCCGTGCTCTTGTAGTAGATCGTCTCTGATATTTTGATTACGTTTTTCAAGATTAAGTACCCTTGTAAAGCTGTTAGTAACAACCGCAGTATAGTATGCAAAAGGATTCTGGCTTTTATCTTCGTTAAATTTTAGTCCTATCTGTGATAGTTGCATAAGTGCATGACTCCGCATCTCATCTACATAGGTATAACCACGCCAGTTGCTACGCATACTGTAACGTTCACACAATTTGATATACATTTTTGCTAATTCGTTTGTGGTATGTCCATGTGTTGTGCTAAATGATCCATTGTCAATACCGCCCTCCCAGTGACTACGTACAACTTCTTGCACCTCGCCATTGTGTTTAGCATAATGTTTAAATGGTGGAAAATTAACTTTAACATGTCTATCTGCTTCAGTTTTTGGATTAGTTTTTCTTGTAGCATCACCAGGTACATGCTCAAATGTCATTAATCTAAAGATTAGTTCATCTGGATTAATTTCTTCTGGATGAACTCTTGTGTCAGCTTGCTTGGGCTTGTCTTTAACTCGTTTACCACTTGCTTGCCATTTTCTATAAGATTCTTCATATCCCTGTGAACTTAGTACACTTGCTCTATTTTCTCTAGCTTGTTGAATCACATCAGGGTCAAAAATATCTTCATATGCGTTGACAATGATGTCAAAGCGACTGTATTCATCGTCTACCATGTGACAGTATGTTAATTTACTTTTGTGGATTTCTTTTAACATATCTTTGTTATTAAGATAATTTTGTTTTCTCATAAATCTTTCCTTACAATTATTACGAATATAACACATATTCTAGCAATGTCAAGTCTTCTAATTAAATTAGCATTTATTCGTTCTATAAATAGTACTATAGGAGAACGACATGAAATACTCACAACTTACTGAAGCTGAGGCAACTGATATTGCTGTATTCTATGGTGGAAGATTCCAGCCTATGCATAGCGGACACCACAAAGTTTATATGGATTTAGTTCGTAAGTTTGGTTCTTCAAATGTATTTATCGCTACTACAATAGCCAAGGATGCACAGCCAGAGAAAGATCCGTTTAGTTACGAAGAGAAAATTGGCATTATGACTACTATGTTTGGCATTCCAGCAGATAAAATTATACGCACAAGTCCATACCAACCAGATGTAAGTGCAACTGGAAAAGACCCAAATAACACCGCAGTACTACTAGTATTCAGTGAGAAAGATGCTGGTCGTTTAAAAACTGGTGGGTACTTGAGAATGTATAAAGATGGTGCACAATTAGTATCAAGTGACGAAGCGGGTTACATTTATACAGTGCCTGTTAAAGACGATGGTCGTAGTGCTACTACATTTAGAAATGTAATGCGTATGGATGGCATTGAAGAAAAGGATAAGCGTGAAGCGTTCGAGGACTTTTTTGGAAAGTTTAATCCCAAAGTTTACAATTTTGTAAAAGGAAAACTAAATGGCGGTCAGTAATTCATCTAGAACAATGTTAACTGCACCGTCACTATATTATTCTGGACCTGCAGCAATTTTAGGACAAACTAATGGACTAGTGTTTGCTATACAACCAGACATTGTTTATAATCAGTCAGTTAATTATACACCTTATAATTTAACTCATACTAATTATACAACACACGCATACAGTGGAACACCAAGCCCGACTATACAAGTAACTGCACAGTTTAGTAATGTTACTCGAGACGAGCATCTTTATACACAAGGCGTAATACATTTCTTGCGTAGTGTAACAAAGATGTTTTATGGTTTTGGTGATCAAAACAGTAGTCCAGTAGCAGGCACCCCGCCTCCTAAATTACGCTTTAGTAGTTTTGGTTCAAATCAATTTAACAATGTGCCAGTATATGTTGGCAATGTAAGTATTCCTTATCAAAGCGATACTGATTTAGTTGAAGTAAACGGTCAATCATTACCAGCAATACAAACTATTGCACTTGATTTGCTTGTTAGTGTTAACCCAGCTAAACAAAAACGTGAGTTTAGCAAGTCAGGGTTTGTTAGCGGAAATTTATACAGTAAAGGATTTATCTAATGGCAAATTATGCAAGTTCTAGTAATTATTCTGCAACTACACAAAATTTAAAATTTTTAGAAATTTATCAACCTAAAATAACTAATGCAAATTTATCCGACAATGCAAAGCTAGTACGTATTGGCAATAGATATCATCGTCGACCAGATTTGCTTGCATTTGACATGTATGGTAATGCAAGATACTGGTGGATATTTGTTCACTATAATAGAGATAAACTTAGAGATCCAATTAATGACTTTGTTGCAGGATTAGAAATTAAAGTGCCTTCTAAGTCTAGTGCCTTTGGTGTACGCTAATGGTATCAACAATACCATCATTTGAACAACAGCTCAGTTTCATTCAATATGAAATGGGAACTGGTGACGGCGGCAATGTAGCTGGAAGTTTTAATAATAATCCTTATATGTCAGTTGAACAAGCATCACGTGCTTTCGAGTCACAGTATGAAAGACCTGCAGCAGGCAGTACCGATACAAGAATTGAAAATTCTCGAAGAGTGTTTAATGCTGGTGGGCAAGGCATTAGTCCTAGAGCTGATGCAGCTTATTCATATTTTAGAAGTCAAGGATGGTCTCCTGCACAAGCATCTGGCATTGTAGGTAATTTAATGGCTGAAAGTGGAGTACAGCTAAATCCAAATTCCCGTAACCCTGGCGATGGTACAGACGGATCTGACAGTATTGGTATTGCACAATGGAATTCTAGTAGAGCACAAAACTTATTAAATTGGGACGGATCAGCGGTTATTCCTACTCAAAGATTTGAGGATCCAACTAATAATGCAGGTCCTGAAACAGTTAATGGTCCAGAGTCAGCAGCTGAAGCTGTAAATGAAGAAAGAGCAATATCCAATCAAAGCGCATCAAAATATCAAGAAAATATTTTAAATCAATACGATAGTTACACTTATAGTTGGGCAATACATATGATAAACCCAACTCGTGCACAAGAATTTGAAAGAAATCTTGAAGATGGTACGTATATTACCTTAGCTGAGTCTGGCATTGAGAATGAAATTAGTATTGAAACAGTAATACAACAAACAACTTTAGGGTTTGTAAGAGAAAATAGAAATGCAGTTTCTAATAGTTTTGATATTTCTTTTGTTGAAGCAAAAGGACTAACGTTCCTTAACCGTATCATATTAGCTGCTCAAGAACTTGGCATTAGGAATCATCTTGAAGCAAATTACTTGCTTGAACTAAATTTCCGAGGATGGAAACAAAACAACACTGCAATGAACGATGAAGAGATTGGTCCATTTTATTATGTAGCATCAATAACAGACTTTCAAATAAAGCATCAAGACAGTGGAACCAATTATCAAGTTACGTTTATTGAAACTGAGTACAATGCCTATCGCAGAATGGACTTCCATTTAAAAACTGATATAACAGTACGTGCTAGCAATTTTGGTGATTTTTTAGATAACTTTACAGAAGAACTTAACGCAGAAGTACAACGACAAGTTGATACTTCAATAGCAAGGTTGTACCCAAACCAGTACCAATTTGGTACAGAGGGGGAAGCTGATGAATGGAGGAGTTGGGAGTTTGATGCAGTTCGTGGTGATAATTTACAACAAAGTCGTAACGTCAGTGTAACTGCTGAAGGCGGGGTTCTTGTATTTGTACTACACCAAGGCACAAGTATAACAGCGGCCATTGCAGCAGCGATATTACAAACTAGAGAATTTAAAAGAATACCACTTGTTGGCAGAAATCAATTTGCAAAAGATCAACCAGACGATGCTGTTGCAGATGCACCAAGTCTAGCTGAACTAATGCAATGGTTTATGTTTTCAACAAATGTGGAATACTTAGAACCTTATGATACTGTAGCAAAGCAATATATTAGAAAATTTACGTATAATATAAAAGCATATACTGTGCCACATGGAATTCATGATCCTATAAGTTTTAATCAATTTAACAGCAGTCTTGAGTCACAACAAGCTCGTTTAGATAATATTTTACGTTATGGATTATTACGAAAAAGGTATGATTATACCTATACTGGACTTAATAGTGAAGTTCTTGATGTTGACTTATCTTTAAACAATATATTCTTTATTGCACAGCCTATAGCTGGCGGAAATTTAGGAGCAAACTCACAATTTCCTGGACTAACTGGATCAGAATCTGATGCGTTTGATGCAAGATCAAGATATAACCAAACCAGAGACGAAGTTTCTAGATTGGAATCTGAACAAGAGCGGTTGGCTAGAGATATAAATGGTGCTGACCCAAGAAATGAAGATGGGGTGCTCAACCGGGCACAAACCGCTGCGCAAGCTAATGCAGAAGAATTAGCAGAACAACGTAGTTTATTATTACAAAGACAAGCCGAGCGTGATGCAGCAAATCAAGTGTTAGAGAACAGCCCTAGGGAATCTACTAACTTTTCTCCTATTGCAGATAGGTACATAACGCAAAGTGATCTTTATGGTGGTCAATCACGTGCAAATAATTCAATTGAACGTATGCAGGATTCAATGCAGTTTGATTATAGGTCAGTTAATGATAGTTTAGCATCAAGTGGTGCAGACACAAACGACGATCCAGGAACAGCATTTTTGGGTGCGCTAGAAATTAATCTCAATTCTACTGGTGAATTAGTAGAGCAACGTTTAAATATTAGAGGGGATACTTATTGGTTAGGGAAACCCAAAGGGGCGGCTAGGGTCAATGATAATGAAGCTGATTATGACTTTGGCGGATTGGGATACTTCTTTAATATGAGATTGCCAGTTTATGAAGATGGCGATTCAGGTCTTATGGCTGAAGAAAATTTTAGTATAACTGCATTGTATCGTGTTAAATCAGTTACATCGCAGTACATGATGGGAGAATTTAAACAAACCCTTGACTCAGTAAGAGACACAAATACAAATAATGCCATGTTAATTGACCAACTGTTGTCTGGTAGAATTGTAAATGCTCAAAACCGTAACTTACAAAATGATTATAATAATCCCAATGATGACACAGATGCACAACCAAATAATGTACCTGGCACTGGAAATGAAGACACAAGTGCTATTCTTGATCCTACTGCAAGGGGAACTAATTCTGGCACTATAACTGGCAGTAATGATACCACTGGATCAACATCAAATATAGATAGTAGACTATTAGTTGCTTTGGAAAATGCGGCTGCCGCAGCTGGTGTAACTGGTGTCATATCACCACAGGGCGGTAATAGAGGTCCTGGGGGCAGTGGTAGACATAATGGATATGCAGCAGATATTAGTCTTTATGATGGCACTAGACTGTTATCAGTAGAGAATCCTAGAGATCTTGCTATCATACAAAACTATACTCAGGCATTTTTAAATGAAACTCGAAGTGCAGGATTAACACCAAGTGTTGGTATAGCTAATCCAACTCAAGGAACTGGCAGAGAGCTATATATGAGTGGAACAACTCACCATTATGATATTGCAAGAACACCAGGAATTGGGTCAAGTGTAGCGCCATCTCGGGGAGCATATTGGGGTGGCAGTGGCCGCACAGTATCACATCCAGCGCCAAATTGGTTAGTAAATATGTATAACAGTTAAGGAATACAATGTCAAACAAAGAAAGAAATAGACCAACTAATACCAACAGGGATTCAATTGGTGTACCAGCATTATTCGATAGTGGCACTCGTTCTGGATTTTCAATGCCCACTGGAGTATATGTGGGTAAAGTTATTGATGCTGCAGACGGTGATTATGGACAATCAATATATGTTAGCTTAGTTAATAATAATAAATTTGGTGAGACAGAAACACGTGATGATAGACAAAAATTTACTAAAGTTAGAAATGTGTCTCCATTTGGTGGGTCAATAGCTAACGGTGATACTTCCGTAAATTACGGATCAACATTCCCGCCGCCTGGACCAGGTACTGAAGTTTTGGTTGCATTTACTGGAGATGATCCAGTTGGATTTCTTCTTGGGTCACTGCCAGTAGTTGGTCGTAATGGTGCAATTCCTGGTTTACCTGCAAGTCAAATAAAAGATGAAGACAGTGTAGGACCATCAATTGATCCAGGCACAAAACAAACAGGTAATAGTAGACCTAGACATCCAGTTGGAAATGCAGTTGCAGAACAAGGCACTGGATTAGATCCAGTACGAGGAATTGGCAGTAGTGGTGCTAGAAGAGAATCTCCGTCAAATGTAGCTGGGTTTTTAACGCCTGCAGGTCATAGTTTTGTAATGGACGACGGCACAGTTGCGTTTAAAGAAGGTGAAAATTACGTACCTGATCAATCCCGTGAAGAAGGTCAAGATAACTTAATGCGCCTACGTAGTGCAGGCGGAGCACAGATGTTATTTAATGATAGTGCAGGTATTGTGTACATAACAAACCAAAAAGGTACTAGTTGGATGCAATTAGACAGTGATGGAAATGTTGATGTATATGCCGCTGGCAGTGTAAGTTATCATGCAGAAGAAGATTTTAATTTTTATGCTGATGGTGATATCAACATGGATGCTGACACATTTAATATCAAAGCTAGAGGGGCTGCAGGAATACAGGCAGAAACAGCAACTGGTCCAATACAACTTAAAGCAAATAAAGATATACGCCTAACAACTGATCTTAATTTACAACTTAAAGCTAGTGGATTTGGTAGAATTAGTACAGATGGTATGTTGGACTTAAATGGTCCCACAGCATTAGGCGCAGTTGGACCTACTAGTGGCAGTTTAAGTATAAACCGTTCAGTAAAAGAAAGTATTAATCCAAGAGTTCCAGAGCACGAGCCTTGGGGCGGCCATAGTGCACAAGGAAGTAAAGTAGCTGCGCAAGCACCTTCAAGTGCGCAAACATCTGCTACTGATATAGATCTCACCAATGTGGGTCCAGCACCAGCGGCATCGCCACCAGCACCAACCTTTGAAGGCAGGAGACCGCCAGTTTCGAATCGAGATAGAGGAGGTCCGCAGTAACAATGAATATGTTATCTAAATTTAAAACAGATTGGGAAGAATTTGTCACCAAAGACGATGACTGGAATGTTGAGCTAGATATTAATACTATATCTGCCAGTGAAAAAATAATCCTGGTTACACTTAATATGTCAAGGTATATTGGATATAATAAAACTGGTTACAGTATTCCTGGCGCCGGACGTGGTATTACTGAACAAGAAGCATATGATATTTGGATAGCTGATTTTCAAAAAAATCAACGTAGCATGATTAAACAACTAAAAGCATTTGGACTAACTAGTATACCACAGTGTGTATATGATGGGTTGCTACTTTATTACATTATTAATGGTGATATCCTACAAGTAACTGCTAATGAAGGTTTATATGAAATACGTGATTATATTGTTGACGGCGATTGGGACTCACTTGCTAGTATAATTAAACGCAGTAACTTTAATCGAAAGTTCTGTACACGGGTATCCGCAATCATACGGTTAAGTGACTATGGTAAATCAAAGTCACGTAGTTGGCACAGACAAACTGGCATATTCCAAATGCGTGATAAAAACGAAATTGGATTGCTTGGCGGAGAAGATTTGGATAGAGCACGATTTGCATACTATGCTGAAACACTAAGGTTCCTCCCAAATACCCCAGAAGGTATCAAACGTACTATTGCAAAACAATACAACAGTACATTAGTTGTTGACCAATTTACATATGGTAGTAGTAATGTTTTTACAATTAATGGTAGTCCAAGCATGGATCCAGTAGAAAAACTCAAAGTAGAAGTTAATGGAGAAGCGATTCAGCATTTTTTCGACTTTACAATACTTAATAATGTCATTACTATAACAAAATCACTTAATAGTGGTGATATCATTAGATTTACTACTAAAATTTAAAAAGTAGCAGTTAATTTTGCTATAAATATGAGTATGGTTACATACGTTGGATATAGCACAATTGATAGTAAAAACATTAACTCAGTCCTTACTGACAAGGACTTAGCTCTTCGTGACTTACTAAATCACTTTTATACTCGCAAGGGTGAAAGAGTAATGAATCCAAATTTTGGATCAATATTACCTGATTTAATTTTTGAACCCTTGGATGCAGCTACTGAACAGTTAGCAAGAGATGATGTACAAAACATTATTGACAGCGACCCAAGATGGATTTTTAGCGAATTAAATTTAAGTAAACCAACAGATCATCAATTAGATATACGAGTACGTGTTATCTACGATGACACTGGTTTAGCTGAAGAGCTATATTTAACATACACAAGTGAGATAACATAATGGCACAAGGCGCAAGACAAAGCAGTTTATTTGCTGCTGAAGATTTTAGTGTAGTCTATGAAAGTTTTGCACAAGCAAACTTCCAAGCATACGACTTTGACACTATTAAAAATGCAATGGTAGAGTACATAGATACCAACTACCCAGAAAATTTTAATGACTGGATTAGCTCAAGTGAGTTTACAAGTTTACTAGAACTTATGGCATTTTTGGGACACAACTTAGCATTCCGTAATGATCTTAACTCACGTGAAAATTATTTAAGTACAGCAGAACGTAGAGACAGTGCCCTCCGTATTGCTGAATTCCTTGGATACAACCCAACACGTAATGTAGTAGCCAGTGGATATTTAAAAATTGATAGCATAAAGACAACTGAAACAGTGTATGATGTGGACGGCAATAGTCTTGCAAACGTTGATTTACAATTTGAAGATGTTACTGATCCAGTGTTTTATCAAAACTTTATTACTGTAATGAATAGTATTTTTAGTAGTAGTAATCAGTTTGGTACACCATTTAGTAGAAGTGTTCGTGATGGTATCACAAATGAAGTTTATAGAACAACTAGTGTAGGTGTTGAACCATCATATGAATTTAACGGAAGTATTTCTGGTTCACGAGCAGTATTTGGTGCACACAGTGTGTATCACAACAGTGTTGCAAATCGTATTCAAGAAAAAACACCTGATCCATATGGTGCACTTGATATATTATATAGAAATGACAATGGCGGATTTAGTAGTCCAGACACTGGATTCTTTTTAGGATTTAAACAAGGTGTACTGAATTTTAAAGACTTTAATATTACTGAAGGCCTGCCAAATCTTGTTCTTGATATTGAAGACTCCAATGTAGCTAATGGAAACATTTGGGTACAGACTGTTGATGAAATTGGAAAAGTAATGTCTAATTGGAATCAAGTTGATCGAATTTTTGGTCTGAATGCAATATATAACAATCTTGACAATAACTTTAGAAACATCTATACTGTATCAAGTAGAGAAGACGACAAAATTAGTATTGTGTTTGGTGATGGATTATTTGGAAATGTACCACGTGGTATTATTCGTGTTTGGTATAGAACTGGATTAAATCGTAGTTATACACTTAATCCAGAAAGTTTTGGATCAACTTCGTATTCATTTAATTATTCAGGAAGTGACGGAAACACATATCGTGCTGTTCTTAGTGCTAGTTTAAAATCTAGAGTAAACAACGCTAGCCAACGTGAAAGTTTGCAAAGTATTAAAGACAATGCTGGAAGATTTTTTAGTACACAAGATAGATTGGTAACAGCAGAAGATTATAGTATTTTCCCACTAACAGTAAGTGAAAATATTCGTAAGATTAAAAGTGTTAACCGTGTACATAGTGGACACAGTCGATTTAGAGACTTTAATGATCCAACTGGCAGTTATAGTGATGCTATACAGTTTTTAGATGATGGATATCTTTATAAAGAAGGTATTGCGGCACGTAGTGTGGTTAGCTTACCAACAAATTTAAATAGTGAACAAACTTATAGTAGATTTATTAAACCACTATTAGACAACCCAGAAGTTAAAAACTTCTTTTATGATAGACAGTATTATGGCCCAGACGGTGCATATGCACCAGCAGACCAATATACTAATACAACTGCTAATATTGTTTACTACAATACAGACGGCAGTGCATCAAATACATTCCGTTGGAACCAAGTTACCAAAGGGGCAAATGCAAGTACAGGATACTTAACTGACGATACAAGTACTATACAGCGAGTTAAAACTAATGGCGTTGCGCCCATGGATAAAATTGACATAAACTCAATTATTGAGTTTGTGACTCCTCCATATAAAATAGGATATATTAAAACTATCAAAGTTACCTCTGCTGGTAGTGGATATACTACAGCACCAACAGTTACAATAGCAGGCGCTGGCACAGGCGCTACTGGTGTTGCAAACCTTGATGGTAGTGGAACATTAATTAGTATCACTATCACAAATGCTGGCTTAAATTATGACAGTGCAACAAGCATTACACTTAGCGGTGGTGGCGGAACCGGCGCATCTGCAACGGCTGAAGTATCGAGTGCAGATACACAATGGGTAAGAGTAACTGGAATTTATAATGACGGTTTAGGAATTGACAACAACGTTGGTACGTCAACAGGTATTGACATGATTGGCCGTGGAAGTATTACACTTAATGGAGTCATTCCAAGTGGTGCAAGAATTAAACGCATTTTACCAAGTTGGGCTAAAGATTTAACAAGTGCAATTAAAACAGATGTACTTAATCGTATTACAAACAAAAATAGTTTTGGGCTACGCTTTGATGCTGCAACCCAAGCGTGGGCAATAGTTGATGGTAGTGATTTGACTACTAGCTCAATTACAAACAACAACCCAAGTAGCTGGAGCAGAACATACGAAGGCGACACGAACGGTACAGGATTAGACAACAGTTGGATTATAAGACTAAATTATACCTCATCACAATGGGAAATTATAACAAGAAAAACTCGTTATGTATTTGGTAGTGACGAACAAATTAAATTTGCTAACTTAAACTTTTCCGAGACATTTAGTAGTGAAACACTAAAACCAAGTATGGATAACATTAAGATACTAGGAATTAATGCAAAAAGTAAATCAAATAGTTTACCGATTGGAACAGACAATACTATGAATGCATTTGGATATTTTATATACCCAGATGGATACACTGATCCTAACAAAATTAGGTTAACATTGTCAAGTCCAACAAACGATGGGTTTCCAGTAAATCCAAGTGCATTCCATGACATTGTTGGCAATGAAACAATTACTATAGATGATAAAGTAGTTGATGGGTTTACATATACAGTACATAATGCCAATAGTGGTACATCAGTAACTGGACGCAGTGGACTATCAAGTAAGTATACACGAATTGCTGATGTAAATCAAGTTATTGATCCAGCAACTACAAATATTATTGATACATACGTACTGCTAACATCATATGAAAATAGCTTTAGAACGTGGGCAAGATTTGACGGCAGAGCATATACTAAGCCAAACTCTCCTACCATCTCATCATTAAATGACTTATTTAAAAGTTTAGACAACAAAAAGTCAATTAGTGATCAAGTTATATATAGACCAGTTAAGTATAAAATACTCTTTGGAAACTTGGCTAGTAGTGAACTACAAGCAAAATTCAATGTAACTAAAACTACAAACTGTACACTTAGTGATACTGAAATTAAACAAGAAGTAATCCGCCTAATTAACCAATACTTTAGTATTGATAGTTGGGACTTTGGTGACACATTTTACTTTACTGAACTAGCTGCGTTTATTCACAACAACACAGTTGGTCAGATAGCACAAATTAATATCCAATCGGTGGATAATCAAGCAAACGCAAACGCACTATTTGAAATAATTAGTGACAGCGACGAATTGTTCTTGCCAGTTATATCAACTAGTGATATTGTGGTAAGTAAGAGTACAGTTTATAATCCTACATCAATTGCAGCCAACAGCGGAGTTAATATTACATGAGCAAGTTCCATGCCAATCCAATTATAGCAAAAAAATCTACTAGACCTGGTGAAAGTTCAGAATATGTTGGCACTCGCAGTACAGTAGATTTGTTACCTGCAATTTTTCAAACTACAGTTAACAAGAAATTTTTAAATAGCACACTTGAACAATTAATGTCAAGTGGTAGTATGGAAGCAGTCAACTATTATTTGGGAGACCAGCAGAACAAAAATGTAGTTAATGATAGGTTTGTATCTGATAAACGTTTTGCTACTAACTATCAATTTGTACCAGGCGCAGTAGTACGTGATCAAGATCAAAATATTACTGAAGCTATGACATATGACGACTTAATTGATATGTTAAAATATAATGAAGTTGACACTTCTAATACAAATCGTGTTTTTAACGAAACAGGGTATACGTTAGATTTACCAATTGACTATGATATGTTTATTAACTATCATCATTACTTTTGGTTAGTAGACTTCTTGCCAATTTGTGTAGCTGAAGCAACTGCTACTGATCCAATTTCAATACCTGATATTATTGGTAAACCATATTACAAAACAGAAACACTAGTTAATGGAAAACAACTAAGTTTGCTAAATGGTATGAGAGTTAAATTTACTGGTGCTAATACATCTGGTAATACTGATTATACAGTTGACGACATTTATATTGTAGATGGTGTTGGTACTAGTATTCAACTTACTCGACAATTTGATGGCACAGGTGCATCTGGTTACGGAAAAAGAGTATGGTTTAATGATACTATATATGGTACTCAAGAGCCAAGCCAATGGAATGGTAGCGAAACTGACTTTGTTTACCCTGACTACGATTTTAGTGAATACGAAGTATTAAGTAGAGATTATGTTGTTGAAGAACGCCAAAGTCCGGACCAAAGTGTTTGGAGTAGACGCAATTTATGGATCCATGAAGAGACTGTAAAGTATGTTGCAACGTATACTGCTGGCGAATATCCAAATAGATCTGAGAGTACTTACTTACTAGATAAGTTTCGTGGAGTACGTCCAATTATTGCGTTTAGAAATGGTATTGAAAAATATAACTTTGCTAACTCGTCATTAGGAAGTGTTACACATATTATTGATAACGTTGATGACCCAGCTACTGAAGTTATTGGAATTACTAATTGGAATTTAGCAGAGCAAACAATTACTTCAACATGGAGTAATATTGGTTATGAGTTCGGAACAAGTATTAAATTAGTTAGCAATGGTGTTTCAAGTTATTGGAATTGTATTAAAACACACACTAGTGGTAAAAACCCTAGCTATATAGAAAATGCAGTGTATTGGGAACAAGTACAAGCTCGTACACTTCAAAACGATGATACTATTTTATTTTTAAACCCAACAAACACTAGTTATAGTAATAATATCTATACAGTGCAAGTAGACGGCAGTAATGTTGTTACTGGTCTTACTCAACTATACGGAGACAGTTCAACTACTATACCTACTAATGCTGGTGTTAATGTGCGCATAGGATACAATAATGTATTGGGCGAAACATATCCCAATAACATCTATAGTGGAAGTGAATGGTACTGGAATGGTAGTACATGGACATATGCACAGCAGAAAACAAGTCGTAGTATGGGCATTAAATTTAACCTATACGATAGTTCTAGTACTTTGCTTAATAATGCAACCAAATATCCAAACAATAACTTTTTTGGTGATAACATTTTTAACTACGGCACTGGAAATACAAATATAGATACTGCACTTGGGTTTAGTCCAAGATATGTAGATTACGGTAATACTCCAGGGTTAAGTTTTGACATTGAACTTGGCAGTAAAAGATATAATTATATTAACTTAAATCCAACAGATTCTCCAGAAAATAGTGATGCATCTAACTCTTCGGAAATACCTGGTTATTACTACTACAAAAACCTTAGTGATAGTTCTTATCATAATGGATGGGTAACAGTTAGAAATCAACAATCTGTTAAAAAACACATACAAAAAACTGTAGTAGATACAAAGCCAATTGTTATTGATATTGGAACATCTGACATTGAAGCACCTGATACATTTAAGATATCAAAACGTAATAATAAAATACAAGTGTTTCAGTGGAATAGTACACACGCTACAGCAGAACCTCATCGTTTAAACGGATTGAATCCAGTATTGTTTGTTGATAGAACTAAAACATATACTATATCAACAATTTTTGATATTACTGATTTAGAATTTGTAAACCCTGATGGCACAGCATTAACTAACGTTACTCTTGGCACACCTACAGGGAATAGTCGCACACTAAATGTAACTGACTCGTTTGTAGATGAAACAATTATGTACCGACTTGTTAGTGATAACACTGTAAGTGGTCTGATATATGTGAATAGTGATTCAATACCTGATAACTTGACAATTACTAAAAACGGAGAACCGTTTACTGTATATACTTTAGCTAATAACAAAATAACTATTCCTAGCGGGTTTGCAATTGATGATCTTTTTGATGTTGTTTGGCACACTAACGACAATATTAAGCAAGGCACAGACATGCCTGCTGACACACATTTATTAAATTCACAAAATGAACCACTAACTGATGTTAGTTTTGGTGATGTGTTGTCTCATATGCAACAACAAATGCAAAGTATACCTGGGTTTAATGGTGAGTTTTTTGGTGTAAACAACTATCGACATTTACCACATATACATGAATTTGGTGGTACTATCCGTCAACAGCCATACTCGACAGAATTGTTAAATCAAACATCAATGTTTATTGATACTAATATGTTTAATAGTTTAAAGTTTGCAATAGATAGTTACAGCAATTTTAAGCGACAATTTATACAGAAAGCACGACAGTTACATAATACTCTCGACAGTACAGTTAGTGTAATTTCACTAGTGGACGAAGTATTAGCTAGTATAAACATTGGTAAAAATCGTAATGACATTTTCGCTAACAGTGAAATGTTAAAATACAAAGAGTATGAGGAATTTAACGGACAGTGGACTTCATCAATGAGCGCAGTTTTTAATTTACCACAAACTGTTAACACTTATGAAGACACTAAAAATCATATACAAGTAAGTATACGTGATAATGATGGTTCTGGAAATTCTAGATGGAGAGCGTTAGTAAAAGATCAAGATTACACACTTACTCAAAATCAACTAACTATTACTACTACTCCAACCTTTGATAGTAACGATTCAGCATTAGTTCAAATTAGATGGTATCCACTAACTAGTCCGAGCTTTGTTCCACCTAGTGCAGTTAAACTAGGACTATTAGACAAGTACAATGTTGAAGTAGATGCAGATTCAATATATGGACACGATGGATCAATAACCGCTCGCAAGGGTACTGAATTGTATAATAGAAATGCAGTAGGCTTTAATATTGAAGATGCTGTATTATTTGAGTTTGAAACTCGAGTATTCAATAACTTGGATAATGTTTCAACTGTAAACTACAAAAAGAATATGCCTTTGGCAAGTCGCCCAAACAGATATAATTGGGCAGATTTAACTGAAGCGTTGCGTAGTACCTTTAACAAATGGAAAACTAAAAACAATGTTACTAGTTTACATGATGCTAGTCAATACAGTGCAAGCGACAAGTTTACTTGGAATTATAATTCAGTAGGTCCAAAGATTGGCGGCTGGAGAGGACTATACACATACTATTTTAATACCGATCGTCCGCACACACACCCTTGGGAAATGATGGGTTATAACACTAAACCTACATGGTGGGATGCAAATTATAGTTGGACAAACCCAACTAAGCGTACAGCATTTATTGCTGCGTTAGAATCTGGTCATACAAATGATCCAGCTTTGAGTCCAAAAAAATACAATTTAACATTTACATATAGTGCTTATGATTGGCAAACAGATACACTTGTAACTACAGGAGGAGTTTTAAACGATCCAGTAACAGCAAATGTTGTGTCAGCGCCGTCTGATCCAGCTCGTGCATTTGTATTTGGCGATTGGGGTACTATTGAAAATAACTGGCGCCAAACAAGTAACTACAAACTTGCATTATTTTATGCATTACTTAAATTGCGTCCATTAAAGATAACAAACGACTATTTCCGCAGTAAAGTAAGATCAGTAAGAAGTTTTGATACAAAACACCGTATATATGAAGATACGTTAATGTTAGGAAATAATAAGTTAGTAAAGCTATCTAATTCAGACTATAGTGATAATATTATAGAACTAGTTAATGTCAAAGACGGTGGTAACGGATACACAAGTTCACCAGTTCTTAGTGTGTTTAGTAATTTTGGTAGCGGTGCAGAATTGCAAGCAACAGTAAGTGGCGGCGCAGTCACATCAGTTGCAGTAACAAACCCAGGTGGAAATTATCAAACAGTACCAACAATTAATGTTAATAGTGGGTCTGCAACATTTAGCGTAATATTAGCTTCTGGTGCAAAACGTTATATATCTGGATTAAACAATGCAGTAGTTAACTTTGCACAATATAATAATACTACAGTATCAACTATTAGTAAGCGTTTTGAAAACTATGCTATTAATCCAATGATCAAAGCTGGCGGATTTATTAGCAATAACCAAGAGATTATTCTTGAGAGTAGTCAAGACAAAGGTCGTGTTAACGTACCAGAAGAAAACATTAACACTGTGTTATACACAAGTCAACCAAAAGAAGAACTGTTCTTTGGTGCTGTTAAAATAACAAAAGCAGCTAATGGTTACCAAATATCAGGTTATGATACCACTAAACAAACATTTACATACTTTAAGCCAAAACGAGATGCTGGTGTGGTAATGGTTGATGCTGGTAATACAAGAGTTAGCAAATACAAATATCATGAAAGTACTACCAGCACATTAGATTATAATACTGTATTAGATACTATACAAGACTTATATGAATTTATAATTGGATATGGTTTATATTTAGAAAGCCAAGGCTGGAAACCATCATGGAACACTGCGGCAGGAAGTACAGTTATTTGGTCTGAAACTGCAAAATTAAATGGTGTACACTATGCTATACCAAGTGTTACTAAAATAGAAATTAACGAAACATCTAACGGATACTTTAGCAACGTCAATAATAAATTTGATGGACAGTACAATGTAGTTGGAAAGTCTGGCATACAGATACTAAACACTAAACTTATTATAACTCGTGATGTAATTGGCGAAGACGATGGTACAACCATAGTAGAAGCAATTGCTGGTACAGAAATATATGGAGTTAGATTATATCGTGTTGAAGTAGAACATGTAATGGTTATTGACAATGAGTCAAACTTTGATGATTTAATTTATAATCCAGCTCTTGGCATCCGCCATAAAAGGATTATATGGAGAGGGAGCCGAAGTAAAAATTGGAATGGTAAATTATTTGCACCAGGATACATTATAAATGGAAACAGTGTTATACCTAACTTTGATACAGTTGCCAATGAGATTGACCAATACTATGGTCCTGGCAATACGTTAAGTAACCAACAGCAAGTTGATGTTGCAAGATTTAATTCTGGCTACAACAAGCCTGAATGGAATGATATTGTTGGCTTAGACGATGATACCCTATTCAACTTTGTTAAAGGTACTCGAAAGTATAAAGGTACTCGACATGCACTAAATGCATTTATGCGTAATACAGCGTTATTTGGTACAATGTCAACTGCAACAGTACACGAAGAGTGGGCAATACGAACAGCAGATTATGGTGATATCCGTAACAAAAATACATTAGAGTTTGCAGTTACAAAAGACTTGTTAAAAACAAATCCACAGCCTATACGTTTTAGTGCAACAGAATTTAATGACGTACTAAGTGACATTGTCATTGATGTAGACTTTAATAGCCCATTGCTAGTTAATGGCACACCTGGAAATAATTTTACAACTAGAGCAGCAAAAACGTTTAACTATACAACTATTTCAGAAGAAGAAATATTTGCAAATGATTTTGTTACAGCCGGGCTTCCGTTATTAACTGAAACAGACTATCGTGTGCTAAACAAAAGCGATTTTGCACAATTCCCTAACGAAGTTAAAGAAGCATATAGTTTTAACGGAGAATGGAAAGATATCAAACAGTGGGACAACAAGACAGCATACAAATATAAAGATCGAGTAATATATGCAGGTCGTGTTTGGGAGATGCTTGATCCTGATGGCACAAGTGGACTAACCAAACCAAATGATCCTATTGAAACTACTGCTACTGTTACACTTCCGGTTATTCCTAACACAGGACAAACTCTTATTATTGATGGAACGACAGTAAATTTACAGCAGTCAACAAATACTACAACATTTGGTATTATTAATAAAACAGGAACATCTAATATTGGCGATACTAACGTTGTTACTGATAATTCGACACTTATATTAGGGTCATCTAGTGCAGACGCTAGAACTATTACATTTGACAGCACAACTACTAGTACAGTTTATAACGACATTAATATTGTTGGTGATATTATAAGTCCACAAATTGAAGGTAGTGCAACTAGTACTTTAATTATTGAAAATACAACTGTAGAGTTTGATGAAACAGAAACTCTTAATAGTAATGTTACAGCACAAGCTGCTTTTGAGCAAATGTTCTTTGATGCATTTGAATCTGGCGTTAATACATCTGCAACACGGGCAGAGGTTGCAACTAATAGAGTACAAAGTATTGAAGCATTTAGAACAGCATATATTGCGTCTTCCAGTGAATCAGCTTGGGAAACAGTGCTAACAGATTACTTTGCTAATTCGCCAGTTGGTTTAGAATTTACAGTATTGTTAGCGTTAGATGCTAGTCCGGCTCCATCTTACCAATCAGAACTTCATGATCTTATTACAAGTGATGTTGACTTAGTAAACAAGAGTATTGGCACAACATATAATGCCGCTAGTGTAATTGCTGGCACTGAAACTGTAACTCCAGCAAACATTAGTAGTGCACAAACTGACTTGGATGACAGTGCATTACCAGAAGCAATTAGAGACTGGCTACAAGCTAACAGTAGCGCAGTGTTTGCAACAAGTACAATTGTTTCTACTACAACAGGCACAGTGTTTAAGACTTATAACTTAACTGAGATTATTGAACGTATCAACAATGCAAATATTACTAATATTACAGCAAGTAACAGTAATAATAGACTTACTATTACAAAAACAACTACAACACCAAGTACTGAGTTTACATTAACAATTAGTGTTGGCACAGCAAATGCTGAAGTTGGATTTAGCACAGTTGGGACTACTACTGAAACTAGTAGTGGCACAATTACAGCAAATAGTCCAAACTTAACTATAACGCAAGTTGTTAATGCAATCAACAACGCAGATATTACTGGTGTCACAGCACAAGTTGGTGGTGCAAATAATAATGTTCTACAACTTAATAGCAATAATGAAACACTTTATATTGGTCCAGGTACTGCCAATTCTGTAATTGGATTGACTACTGGTATTACTAACGCTCCACTAACAACTACTACTGTTGCATCTACTGTAGATCTTAATTCAATAATTAACATTATTAATAACGCTTCAATTACTGGTGTTGGTGCTAGTAATAGTAACAATAGACTTAAACTTACCAGCACTAACTCAACATTAGTTATAGGATCTGGTACTGCAAACATAACACTAGGTGTAACTGCACAGACTATTAGTGCTACTCAAACTGAAATAAGTAACGTCTTTAATGCGTTTGTAGGAAGTGATGGTAATCAAGTTTTCCAAGAAATGACTAATGATCCACATATTTTTAGTATTTGGTTAGCTGATAATATTGATGACAATGACAGCAATGGCGGATATGCAGTATATCAAACAATGGATTTTGGTATGAGTATTACTAAAGCATGTGCTGGTATTAACGATGCAGACGATGCACAGATCTCAGTTAAACTTAGTGATGGAAATGTACAGGCACACAATCTTTCAGCTGATGACTATGTGTTTATTACAGGCAGTAATACAGTTCCTAGTATTGATGGAATACATCGTGTTACTGATACTGCTGCTGGAAATATACTTACATTTTATATTGATGAATATATCCAGGATGAAGGCAATGTTGGTAATGTTTATCCAATACGTAATGTTAGGTTCGCAGACTATAATACACTTAACAATAATACCAATACTAAAGTAAATGATGTTTTCAAATATAACTTTAATGGATATAGACAAAACAATCAACAAGCTCCAAAGTATGCTTTTGTTGACGACGATGGAAACGGTAACCCTTCAGTTTACAAGTGGGACGGTAATTATACTAACAGCACCGGGCATACTGGAAATGGCTGGGTTAAAGTTAGACAAAGTAGTCCACAAGCACGTAATGATCTTATTGAAAGTGTGAAACTTTATGATGCTTATACTAGAAGCACTATTACACAACTTGAGATATTTGATCCAGCTAAAGGCATTATTCCAGGATTTATTGAGGAAGAGATTGACTTTATCTTAACAGCAGACATTGCAAGTTACAATTACAATACGATTGATGGGTTTACAGAAAATACAAAGTCTTGGGCATCTGAACAAGTTGGATTGCGTTGGTGGGATATTAACACTTCTGTGTATATTGACTATGAACAAAGTAGTATTGATTATAAACAAGCATATTGGGCTAGATTGTTTGATGGTGCTAGTATTGATGTATATGAATGGACACGCAGTAGTGTTCCACCTGAAGAATGGTTAGATCTTGTTCAACGAAATGGTTATATTGATGGAAACTTGGCAAGTGGTATTCCACTAAGTGTTGAAATTGATAATGAAACTGTTTATAGCTGGACTGAAGAGAAAGTCTACAATAGTAAAACAAAGCGTACAGAAAACAGTTATTTCTTCTGGGTTAAGTTAAAGCAAAATAACTCTGCACAACGTAACTATAACACGTATCAGTTGGCTAGACTTTTAGAAAATCCAAGTGCATTTAATATTAGCTGGGCTGCCGCCGCAGGCGCAAATGAATTACTGTTGTCTAATGTTGACTTAGCTATTACAGATAATACAGTTGTGCAAATTAATCAACGTATAGATAGTAACGCACTTTCACTAAGTGAATGGACATTGTTGTCAGAAAATGATCCTACTAGTATTATACCAGAGCAGTTACATATTAAGATGCGTGATAGTTTAACTGGATATAATAAACATACTGAAAGATATTCATATACAACATGGAATAATAGTACAGTGTATGCATTAAATGCAGTAGTAGATTACAACGGTAGTTTTTATATTAATCTATTAGAAGGAAATAGTGGAAACACTCCATCTCCTAATGCCGCCATTCCAAAATGGTCTAAGATTTATGATTATAGTTTACCAGATGGTACTCCTGAATCGGATATTGATGTGTTACGTCCACATGCATTACCAGACTTAAACTTGCATCCTTATAATCGCTATGGACACTTAATAAGACCAAGACAAAGTTTGGTACGTGATCTTCCAATCGCAAGACAAAACTTTGTTGAAACTGCCAATAGCTTACTTGCAGACATTCCATTAACTGATGGCGGAGATGCATGGGAAACTGTTATGGAGAAAACATATGTGGAAGGATCAGTAACATATGATTTATCACCATATTGGAATTATAGTGATTATGTTAGAAGAACATATGACAACAATGATAGTTTAACATATATGTACAATACTAGTATTCCTACAAAATATACATCAGATGATAAAAGTGTATTATTGGGATTATTAGGCGAACCATTCCCGTATGTAAATGGCGACACACTAAAAATTACAACAGTTATTCACAACGATGGTATTAACAGACCTGAAATCTATAGCCGAGTTAATGATGAATGGGTACTTGAACATAAAGTTAAAGGTACAATTCAACTAAGCGAAGAACTTTGGAATTCACAAAAGTTTGGTCTGGGTTATGATATGAGTGGATTTGATACAGACGGATTTGATAATTCAGTTGATGGTATTTTAAGTAGTATATTTGATGGTTTAAGATCTCATATATTTGTTGGAAGGCATCAAGTTAAATATAATAAACTATGGTTTAAATGTTTGTATCAAGCAATTGCTGATAACACAGCAGACGATTTTGCATTTAAAACTACATTTGTAAAACTAAATGTCGAGCACCCATTACTTACAAGTAAAGAAAAATATGCAAATTATAATGTAAATGTTGTTGAAGACTTTTTTAATAGTATTAAGCCATTCCATACTAAGTTACATAGTACAGCAGATCGTAATACGCATATTGATTCATGGGAAAACCAAATTACTGAAGTAAGTCGCAATAATGTTATTACAATGAAATATGAAGATCATACTGAAAGAGATTGGCAAGGAGACACTATACTAACTGGCGGCACATTTGCTACAGCACCAGATAATACAGATGAAATAACCTTTACCACAGTTGATGGCGATATTGAATACATTTATGACGGCAATGTTTTCCAACAGGCAGTAACAGAGGGTTGGGGAAATGAACTTTATCCAATGGATGTACATGAAAATATCAGTGTACTAGTACAAACTAATACTAGTGGATCTGCAGAAACTACTGATACACGTTCGTTCCGTATGAATATCTGGGAACAGTATAACACATACGAGAGTACAGTTATTGAAACTGCAAAACAAACAACATTAAGTTCTGCAGTGACAGTTAATGATAACGA
>Ga0206130_10002287_pt1 | contig 26738 bp, 27 predicted proteins | sample Helgoland_Spring_9_FD_148637 | JGI IMG/M metagenome (GOLD analysis project Ga0206130, IMG submission 148637) | Pelagic subsurface seawater microbial communities from Kabeltonne, Helgoland, North Sea - Helgoland_Spring_Bloom_20160512_1 | ecosystem: Environmental > Aquatic > Marine > Epipelagic ...
TTAATTTTTTATTTTTTTTAAATATCCTAACATATTCATCAAAAATTCCTCCTTCAATATTTTTCAATTTGTCTATTTCTTTACCATTTAAAAACCTAATTTCATGGCATTTATTTTTAACATCTCCACAAACTTGAATACACGGTTGCATACTTGTACATATAGGTTCATTTTTAACAAAAATTTTACTCATATAATACTAAAATAAAAATATTTATTAAGAATATATGAAAAAAAAAACTAAAACTAATAAAGTCTTAGTATCGCGTAAAAATTCAAAAAAGAATGTTGAATCTAAAAATTTTGATTTTAATACATATGGATATTTATTTAATAATGATTTTAATAATAAATTAGATAATTTTTCAACTAAATTTAACATTATTAAATGGAATGGAAGAGTAAATTTTGAAAAAGATACCAATGAGTATTATTCTCAAAGAGGAGTTTTTCATGAATCATATTATGGTAGTTATTTTATTGACAAACGGTTTACAAGTAATCACAAAGGATTTGTTGTACAAAAAATAGAAAAAAAAATTTTAGAATTGAATGATAGTAATTTACCGAAAAAAGAACAGAATAGTAAAACGTATTGGGAAATATTTTATATTGGAGATTTGAATGTTCCTAAAAATATCATGAATAAACAAGCTAATAGATATTATAGTATTAATACAGATGGTTTCGTTCAACAAGAATGTGGTGAAAGATCGAGCGGGCATGTAGTTCAAGTAGGTACCTCAAATTTTTTTAGATATGATGATCCTATTAACTTTATTGATAATATGTTAGAATTAACACCAAAATTAAAGAAGATATTTGGCAAACATGTTAAAAGAGATTTAAAATCGAATGCTAATGGATTGCCATATAGTAAAACTCCACCTTCTATGAATGGTTTAGTTTCTTCGGGACCTACAATAGTGCATATTGTAGAATACGAATGGAATAACACTGATAGTGAAACTCATGTGAAAGAGACTGTTCATTCTGATGATTTAGTTTTAGATTTAATGCGACCAACAGATTATGAAAATTCTAATATAGAAACATATGGTTTGGGAGAAGATAATGAAGAGGAAGATATAGAAAATATTAATTATAACAAATTAAAAAAATCAGAATTAATTAAAATGATAAAATCTAAAGATTTAGTTATTCCTAAAAAAAAAATGAGCAAAAATGATCTTATTAAAATTTTAATTAAAAATGAAATATAATTTATTCAAAAAAATAATATTTATATAAATTATGAGATTAAGTAAAATACAAATGATGACTTTACATTTTTTTGTTACTTCTATTTTTTTTTACTTTGAAGCTCTTATGCACTACAACATCGGGAAAAAAGGAAAAATAGATATAGAAATTCCAGAAATAAAACATAATAAAAAAATAGTAATGATTATTCTAATATTTTCATTACTTTCTTCATTAGCCTGTTATTTTATAGAAGAAATAATACATCATAAATAAAATTGATTATAAAATATATACATGTTTTTTATAAAAAATGCATCTATATATTAAACCCGAAAATGAAGAAGTAGCTGAATATTACAAAGAAAACTCTGGTAAAATGACAAATTTACATACTCTTACTCCTGACGCAGGATTAGATTTATTTTGTCCAGAAGATTTAACAATTCCTGCTAGATCAACCGGTAAAATGGATACAAAAATTTGTTGCGAGGCTCTTAGAAACCACAATGATTCACCTACCGCAAAAAGAGTATCTTATTATTTATATCTAAGGTCTTCAACGCCAACTAAAACACCATTACGTTTAGCTAATAGTGTAGGAATTATTGATAGTGGTTATAGAGGTAATATAATTGCCTGTTTAGACAATAATAGCGATTCTGATTTTATCGTAAAAAAAGGAACCCGATTGGTACAACTGTGTGGTCCTATGTTAGAACCTATAACATATGATTTAGTAGAATGTGAGCATAAAACATGCGAGTGTCTAATAAGTAGTAGTGTGAGGGGAGGAGGAGGATTTGGTAGTACTGGCAAATAATTAGGTCGGGAAGTACAATGTTTTAGAATAGTTAATAACTTCTTTTTTCAATTCTATTATTTCTCTATCGTTTTCTATATTTTTATTAAAATCCTTTAATTTTTTTCCAAATATTAACTGTCTAGATAAGCATATATCTACACATTTTTTTAACCAAATTGCCAGTTTATCCCAACCCTCTTGTGGCATTTCTCTTGTAGTCATACATGAAGTGCCAATTCTTATTCCGCTAGGGGATAATGCTGATTTATCTCCATACACTGTGTTTTTATTTAGAGAAATATTTATCAATTCGCAAACTTTCTCCATTTTACTTCCTGTTATTCCAAAATTACATAAATCAACCAATATAATATGTGTATCAGTACCATCTGTAGATAATTGAAATCCTTGTTCTTTGAGTTTTATTGATAAATATTTAGAATTTTTTTTAACATTAACAATATAATCTTTAAATTCCGGGGTATTAACTTCTTTTAGTTGAGTAGCAAGTCCGGCAATTTGGGGATTATGTGGACCACCTTGTAGAGATGGAAACACAGATTCGTGGATCTTAGTATGTAAATCATGTTCTTTTTTAACAAATATCATTCCACTTCTAGGCCCTCTGAGAGTTTTATGTGTAGTGGATGTTACAATATCGCAATAGTCAAAAGGATTGTTCATTTCTTGTGTTGCCACTAATCCACTTATATGCGCTATGTCGGCCATTAAATAAGCGTTTATTTTACTACAAATTTTTTTAAAGAAAGAATAATCTATATCTCTTGGGTATGCGCTTCCACCGCATATAATAAGTTTAGGTTTAAATGAAATAGCAGATTTTTCTAAGGCTTTATAATCAATATAACCATTATGATTAATGTGATATGATTTTGAATTAAAATAAATACTGCTCGCACTCACCTTTTTTTTATCAGTTTTGAAGCCATGAGTTAGGTGTCCTCCACTAAAAAGATCTAGACCCATAATTTTGTCATTTGGTCTCAACAACCCATTGTATACCGCAAAGTTAGCAACACTTCCAGAATAGGGTTGCACATTGACGCTCCATTTTTTAGGATCCAATCTGAATGTTTCTAGTGCTCTTTTTTCACATAAATCTTCAATCTTATCTATGTATTCATTACCTCCGTAGTATCTAGCACCCGGTCTACCTTCTGAATATTTATTTGTTAATTCACTACCAAGACATTCCAATACAGGTTTACTAGTAAAATTTTCAGATGCTATGAGTTCGATATTTTCAATTTGACGTTTTTTTTCTGAAGTAATAAGAGAGAATAATTCTGGATCATGATTTTTTAAAGTCTTAATTGTTGATCCAATTAAATTTATTTTAGATTTATTTAGACCTTTTGACATAGTAAATTATTTAATATATTCTTTAAATAAAAAATTATAATTAATACATATTATTGACTTTCAAGATATTCCAAAATATTGTTATCTATTTCAGGATTTATGGTTTCTAAATTAGCCAGTTGTAAATCTCGTTCAGAAAAATCTTTTACAATTTTTTCTTTTTTATATATTCAAACATGTTATAAAATAATATTTAAAATTGAATAAATTTCTTTTAAAAAAAAAAAAATAATGTGTGATACTAATAATATTGTAGATTCTATAGGATATAGTGGAGGAGTAGTACTTAGTGTATGTTTGATTCCCCAGATATATACAATTTACAAATCTAAAGAAGTAGAAAACATATCATATATATGGCAAATAATGTATATAATAGGTATAAGTTTACATTTATATTATGCGATATATTACAATCTATTACCTATATATGTACCAACAATAGTTGAATTATTTTTAATTTTAATATTGTTGAGATTTAAGATTATTTATAGAAAAAAAAAATCAAACGATCAAAGATTAGATATTTAGTTATTTAATTTGAAAATGATTTCATTCGAGACCCTTATTCCGGAAAGCAATGCGGCTTCTACAGTTTCTGTCTCTGAACTTGAAGTATCAACCCCAGCAAAATATATTTTTCTAAAGGGTTTCCCAATTATATCGTGATCTGTGATTTTACCATTCATATTTGGATGGCTGTGAGGTCCTCCCATAGTGAAAGGATCTTGAGACCATCTTGATACATATACAGCTGTTGGATTAGGAATTTGATCTCCAAACATTTTTTTTAAATTTTTCATACATATTTTTGTTAGTTGTTTATCTGATTTTGATATATGTTTTATATCGGGACCTGATAAATTTGTGTATAATACCTTTCTACCTTTAGTTGGCAATAAAATGTTGAACCATTGTGTACATAATCCCCTATTTTTAGAATCAGAATATTGGAACGCATAAACCTTAGGATCCCAAAATACTTTATCAAATAATAAAAATATTTTTTCATGACTCCCAGAAAACATATTTTTTATGGCTTTTTTTTTTAATTTTGGTAATTCAGGAACAAATTTAACTAAATTACTTTTTAGAACTCCTAGTGGAAGGGTGCATATAATATATTTAGACTTATATATTTTATTTTGTGTTTTTATTGTTATACACGAATTATTTTGAATTATAGATTCGACAATTGAATTTAATATAATATTCACCCCTTCTGATAAATGATTTACTAATTTTTGAAAACCATCAATGACAACTTTGCCATTGGGATCCCATCCGTCAAACTCTGATGCGGGCATTATGTCAGAATCTAAACTACAATGTTCAGTAGCTCTAGTTATTAAAGCATTTATTATATCTTGTGAAAATTGTTGTGGTTTCGTTAAATGCTGAACTGCTTCAGCTATACTTATTTTTGATTTAGCGCCATATTCTCTTATTTTTTTAGGTAGAGAGGATAACGTTTGTTTGAATTTTTTATCTTCAGTTTTACTTAAAAGTTCTCCATTTTGCTTATAAATATTCATAGCTTTTCCATTTTTAAGAGAGTCTAAATTCATATATTTTATAGATAATTCATTTAGCATAGGTTCAAGAATTTGTTTTTTACCTTTTTTGTGTAGCCAAGCAGCTCCTATTGGTAATTTTCCAAATTTACTTATGTTAGTATCATAAATACGCCCTCCTATTCTATTTCTAGCTTCTAATACTATAACATTAATATTTTTATTTTGTTCTAATAAATTTTTTGCTGCTGATAGTCCAGAAGCTCCCGCCCCTATAATAATAACATCCGCATCAAGTTTACTTTTATGTACTTTCCTACTTAAAAATTTAGGTGTTTTCGGTTTATTGGTTATTGAACCCGTTTTTTTCATATTATTTATATAATTATATATTTATATTTTATTATTGGCTCTTAATCTTATAATAAGCATTCATTTGTAGATGATAAAATACCTTTATATGTTTAAGAATAATATAGTGTCATATTTCTTGGAGTAATACCTATTACCTTAAATTGATGTAAAATTGAAAAAAAGTAAATTAACTATAAACAAAAAAGACATAAATAATTATGTTAAGTCTCGAATCCTTGTGCATTAAACATATTTCCAATAGAAATATTTCTAATTTAAATGAAAAATTAAATAAAATATGCTATGATAAAGTTTTTAATTATGGAATTCATCAAGGCTTTAGTAAATGGAATGATTCGATGAAAACTCTTAAAATGGAATTAAATGTAAAAGAGATGTCTGTGTCGTACGATATGCATTTTGATGAACCGTGTCATTTTATATTTATAAAATATCGACATATTCCAGATTACTTCGGTGTTGACTTAGAAGACGATGACGATGAATATGATGAATTATATAGAGATGAATATGATTCACCATTATATAATTTATATTATAATATTGCTCAAAGACGGGGACTTATAGATAATTATAATTAATATAAAAAGAATTTTAATGCTATAAATATGTTAGAATAAATCATTTATAAAATTAAATGTAAACGGGTATAGCAATATCCTTAGATTGAACTGAGATCAATAGTTTTTACTATCATTAAAAAAAATATTATATTAAGGTCTCTTTTTTATACTTTTATGAGTTTTTTCCCCATTTTTATTGATACTAATATTAATTTTATTTGGATCTTCATCTCTAATTTTATGTAAAAAGTGTGTGTGTCCATTTTGGGTTGAATATTGTTTCATTTCTGAGTGAGAAAAAAACTGTGGTTTTTTAGATTTATTAGATTTGGTTTTTGGGTATTTAAATAAATTCGAATTTATTTCCATAATTGGTATATCAAATAGACTATAATCTGGTTTTTGTATTTGTGAAAAATTAAATATGCTATTATTTTTAGGGTTTATCATTTTGGTCATTCCCTTATGAACAAATGGGTTTGGTTGTGTATTTCTTAAAATTTTTTGCTTAGTCATTTTGCGTCTATTTATAATATGTTTTCTTTCTTCTTCTGTTAATCTTATTCGTGATTTTCGTGTTTTTTTATATTTTCCAGATCTTAATTTCATATATTATTAAATTAGAAAAAAACTTTAATAAATAAAAATTTGAATTTAAGAAGATAATGGTGTTTATAATAAATGATTTTAAAAAAAATAGTAAATTATAATCTAGAATTTTTTAAAGTTTCAAAAATACCATATATAATAAAAAATTTTATCAATAGAAAAAATATAAGCACTAAAACACTATTTACCTTAATTGGCTATATATATTTTCTAAAATCTTTAATAAAATTAAGTAAATATTTAAGGCATAATTATATATCCCTATTAAAAAATGTACCTTTTTTAAAAAATAAAATAGATAATGAACAAAAAAAGGTTTTGAGAGAAATTAAAAATGATTTTGATTCAGAAACTTCATCGTTTAAAAATATAATATCTTTACCTCTAAAACCAGTACCTGAATTTGAAATAGAGAACGATTTTAAAGATATGGTAAAAGAATATAGTTATGATTATAAGAATGGATATGTTTCTGGATCATTATATAGTAATAATAAAGGTTTGGACAGTTTAACTAATAAGTTATTCCCTTATTTTAACAAAAGTAATCCACTTCATACTAATTTATTTCCAGGAATAAGAAGAATGGAAAACAATTGTGTATCGATTATGAAATCATTGTTTAATGGGGGTCAAGATGTATGTGGAACTTTTACCAGTGGTGGAACTGAAAGTATTTTATTAGCTTGTAAAACATATCGTGATTTAGCCTATGATAGAGGAATTTCTAGTCCTGAAATAATTGTTTCTAGCACAGTTCATTGTGCTTTTAATAAAGCATCAAAATATTTTAAAATAAATCTTGTAGAAATACAATCACAAGAAAATGGGTTATTTGATATTACTGAACTAGAAAAGAAAATAAATAAAAATACAATTCTTGTAGTTGCGTCAACTCCTAGTTATAGTTTGGGTATTATAGATCAAGTTGATCTAATTAATGATATAGTATTGAAACACGGTATTTATTTACATCTTGATGCATGTATTGGTGCTTTTTTAATAAACTTCACAAAAAAATATGACTTTTCTCTAGATGGAGTTAGTAGTATATCAGCTGATTTCCATAAATATGGTCAAAGTCCTAAAGGAGCCTCATGCATTTTGTATAAAAATAAAGATATTATGAAATATCAATACTTTATAGATGAAAAATGGACTGGGGGAGTGTACGCTACAAATAATATATCTGGTAGTAGATGTGGAAATATTGTAGCCTTAACTTATGCTACATTGCTTTTTAATGGAATACCGGGATACCAAAAAAACTTTAAGCATATTAAATCTTGTCGCGAATATGTATTAAGTGAAATAAATAAAATACCGGAACTATTTATATATGGATTACCCGAGTTAAGTATAATAGGTATTGGTTCTAAAAAAATAAATATTTATGTATTATCTGAAAGGTTAAAAATAAAAAAATGGGATATAAATAATATCCAAAATCCCGATGGATTTCATTTATGCATTACATCCTATCATAATAAAACTATCTTAGGAAAATTAATTTCAGATATAAGGGAATGTATTGCTAATATTAAAAACGAAGGATTAGGTAATAAAAGTAAGAGTAAATGTATTTACGGCACTATGCAAACAATAAGTGATAATTCAGTTATAACTGATGTAGCAACAAATTATTTACATTTATTAAATAACGTAAATTTAGATTTAGATTCATCATAATTTCAAATTTAAATCTGTTTTCTTGGATTTTGCTATCTTAAACCGAATAACGTCTCCAATTACATGCCAATATAAATCTTTTTATAGGGGTTCTTATTACTATTAAATAATTTATGTTTGGTTGATAGATATCTTATTGAACGGGGATCTCTGAATAAGAAATATTATTGAGATTTAATTCAGTTTAACTTTAGTGCAACCACATTTACTTATGTGTACTATTGTAAAAATCTCCATGCTAATAAAATAACATTTTAATCATAATAATTTACCTTTAGAGTTTTAATTTTAAAGTCATTTATTTTAGATAGTTTTTTAATTTCATTTTTACAACTATTAAAATTTTTTATTTTAAAAGCTGAAAGATAAATATCCGTTGACCCATATTCTAAATCCCACATTGCGCAGTTATTTTTAATTACATCTAATATTTTATCAATGTTTGGAGATGTTTCTAATAAGTTAACATTTTCATGTAAAAAAATGGATATAGTCATTTGTGGAAAAGTATCATCTTCATCAACTGTATCCGGTTTTATATATTCGTTATTTAGTTCCAAATGCTTTCATCATTTCCCAATTTTGTTATTCAAATTTCTTCACTAGAAGATGAATAACCTAGACCTTTTGGACTCAATTCAGATTCTTTATAATATTTATTTTTATCATTAATGCATCGTGGCATATCTTTAAAAAATTCTTAAGTCTTTAAATGATAAACATATATTAGTTTATATTAAACACTAATTTATAAGTAATATATGGGATTATTAACTGAAAAAAAGGTCTTAAAATGGGACAAATATCAAAATTATATTAAAGATTATAAAAATATAGGAATTGCTAATTTTATTAAATTATATCATAGTTTTAAGGATATAAAGTCCGTACCATTTTATTGGGGGTATGAAATGGAATACATGTTAATTAAAAATGAAGATAACGATTATAAGTTAAATATTATCGGAAGTAAATTAATTGATAGACTATCTAATAATGAAGGAAATTGTTGGCTTCCTGAATATGCTAATTGGATGATTGAAAAAATCCCACCAAGACCATTTTCTCCAGATAATGCATGTTTACTAGATATTCGAAATAAATTAGATTTTGAATTAAAAACTATAAAAAATATATTATCAGCCGATGAGTATATTATAATGCTAACTTCATTTCCTCTATTAGGTACAAATAATTTTTTAAGTACAAATCAAATTCCATATAATTCATTTTCTAAATCAAAGTTTGTACCTGATAATGTTATAAATCCACATATTAGGTTTAAAACATTAACTGAGAACATAAGAAAAAGAAAAGGTAAAAAAATAAATATTGATATTCCAATTTTTAAAGATAGTAAAACAAAAGAAAAGAATATAGAAATGGATTGTATGGCATTTGGTATGGGGAGTTGTTGCACACAGATTACAATACAATGTAAAGATTTAGATCATTCATTATTTTTATATGATCAGTTGTCTATATTATCTCCATTTCTTTTAGCTTTATCGGCCGCCTGTCCGATTCTTAAAGGAAAACTAAGTAATTATAATACTAGATGGAATGTTATAGAGCAATCTGTTGACGATAGAAAATCTAAAGAAAAATCAACCAAATCAAGATACTCTACAATAAATTATTTTTTAAATCCTGAAGGAGAAAAATATAATGATTTAGAAGATGAGTATGATGAACAGTATTTTAATCATTTATTAAAAAATAATATTCCAAAAAACTTAGCTAGGCATATTTCATACTTATTTATTAGAGATCCTATAATTATGTATGAAGAGGATTTAGAAGAAATTAAATTAGGTAAGAATGATACTAATAGTTTTTTTGTTAACATAAATTCATCAAATTGGAATAATGTTAGATTAAAACCACCATTAAAAGAAAATGACAGTTGGAAAGTTGAAGTTAGAGTTCTAGAGATGCAACCTAATACATTTGAAAACAGTGCGTTTTTTATTTTTGTAATATTATTAGCAAAAACTATAACCTTTTACAATCTTAACTTTTACGTTCCTATATCAAGAGTAGATGAAAATTTTAAAAAAGCAAGAAAAATAAGTTCAAAATATGAAGAATATTATTTTAAAGATAATTCAGAAAATAAAACTAATATGAAATCTTTATCCGGAATATGTAAAATATTATTTACCTATATTGATAATTATCTAGAATCATTGGTTGATTTTGATTGCGATGAAATAAAAAAGTACCTAGAACATATTAAGCAAATTGCTTCTGACGAAAAAAAAAATACGGCTGAAAAAATAAGAGAATTTGTATTAAATCATGAAGATTATAATGATGATTCTAGTATTAGCGGGAGTATATCTAATGAATTAATAGAAAAAATTTTAAATGGTAATTTTTAAAAAAAATATTAACTTAATATATGACAAATTCATTTTATATAGACGTATTAGATAATAATAACGATAATCCATATAATAATATTTATTTTAATAATTTGAATAATCAAAGTAAAAATATGGTAAGAAGAAAATATAATTTGCCACAAAATACTAGATTTAATACTAATTTAACAAATAGAACACTAAAGGTTTCTTCGGTGGGAACTGGCTATGGTTCAAAAAAAAATATTGGATTTAAGACTTCAAAGAAAAATAGATACAACAACTCTTCTATTTTTAATAAAAAAAAATCAAAAAAAAAAAAAATCCCTATGCCAAAAATAAATAAAAAAAGTCCTTATTTAGGATCCAATCTAAAATTAAAAAATAATGTTCTATTTGACAATGATTTTAGAAAAGGATTAATAACTCAAAGATCTTTTAAAAAGGACGATTTATTATTTATTTTATTTAAAAAGATTGATAATCATTTTGAATTGACTCCTATTGGCGATACTGTTAACTTTTCTAATGAACCAAATACAGATATAAAACAAGTTAATAATATGTTTTTTGCTAAGGCTGTAAGAGAAATTGCTATAGGTGAAGAAATAACATCTTCATTTAATGGATTATCTAGTAATTTATTAAAATACAAATTAAATTGATTCATCATCCGATGAGTCTGATATCCATATAGCAGGTCTATATATTTTTTTTTTTTTTACACGCTGATCAATATTATAAATATCTTTCTGCGTTTCAAACACATCTTTAATTCTTTCTATAGATATACCTTGTTTTTCATATTTTTTTAATAATGCTCTTACACTTTTTATTAATTTATCTTCCATATTCACTTAAATTATATCATAGGAATCACTTTAAATAAGTGTGGTAATTATAATCTTAGGACATAAATAATTTCTTATTTAATATTATATAATGAAAAAATTAAGTAAAATTAATAAATTCTCAAAAAGCCACAACTTAAAGAAAAAAAGTAATAAAAAAAGTTATAAAAGAAGAAAAAATAAAACCAAGTTATATAGACAATCAGGTGGCAGTGGCAGCGGCAGTGGAGGACATGGAACCGGAACTTCAGGTAGTTTTATCAGTAAAGTTGAGATACAACCTGGTAAGAAAAAAATAACTCTCAATAATGTGCCCTCAAATTTAAAAAGAGGGTTTAGAATAGTTGTGGCAAAAGGTACCCCAAAGGAAGAGGTAAGGATTATCGAAGGGGGGGGTAAAAAGAAAACAAAAAAAAAAGTGGGAGGTGGTAATGAGTTAATTCTTTCACAACCACTTAATCATTATCATTCTCCAGGAACAACCGTTTATTTTGAAAAAAGAAAGGATCCAATGGAATATTATTTTGGTAAACCAAAAAAAAGATTAAATATAACTGATGATGAATGTCCTATAAATAAATCATTTAAGGACGATGACCATATGCAAGAAATTGGGTTCGTAAAACCATTTGCGTGTAGACAAGATACTTTAGATAAAAATAAAGTAGAATTTTATAGTAATCCAAATAAAGGTAAGGGCTTCTTATGTGAACATCCTTATCCTGAAACTTTAGAAAAATGTCAACAAAATAAATGGTATACATCACACAGAGAAGAAAATATGGATGGATTCTGTGATAAATGTTCTGCCATACCAGGATCTTCTATAATGCACTATGGATATAATGATAATGAAGAAACTGCTGGTTCAAAATATCCAACAGCTCAATTGAGACAAGTTACAGAAAAAGATGTTAGATCAATTAATAAATTATTAGCAAAGCCATGCTATGGAACTGAACTGTTCATGTTTAATCACTTGCCCGAAGTAAGAGAAGAAGGAAAGTGTGTCAGAATTAATAATACTAACAATCAACTTAATGCTTACAATTTTCCATATATCAATGCCCCAACTTGTAGCTCTATGAGAGATGATTTAATAGACGCAGCCAAAGGAAAAAAAGGATATTTATTCACAAATTTAGATAATTGTAATGACGAGGCACGTCTTAGAGTATGCCGAAATAAAACATTGCCAATAGTTGAGGCGGTTACTAAAGGTAAATTAATTTGCCCCGATTCTGCTTTAACCTCCGCAAGCAGAACTGATGTCGCAAGGTGTAAGGCTTCTGGAAAATCTGAAGCTTACTGCGAAAGTACATTTGGGAAACCAGCGTTAGATGCGGCTCTAATTAAAAGAGATGATTTAAGAAATACTGTAATTAGTGGATTAATTCATTAATAATAGATAGTTCTGTTTCTAAGAATTCTTCCTACTTTTTTTGTATTTTGTTTAGTTAAGTTGATTGCTTTGTTACAATTAATTTCAATAGATGGCTCTTCAACTTTTAATTTACTATCAAAATTATATATAGATGCAACAGTTGCTAACATATTAAGATTCTTATTAGATTCAATCAAATTCAAATTTTCTCCATATTGGGTTTTTATTTCATCATTTTTTTTATTAAGGCAATTTATTTGTGATTTAAGATCATCAATAAGTATATTTTTTCTTTCGACATCTGATATATAATAGGATTCTTTTTCTTTAGAAATTATTTCATGTTGTTCAAATTTGTATTCTAAATTTTTTAAAGTATATTCTTTTGACAGTATATGTTCATTTGCGGATTTAAGAGAACCAGTCAACATTTTTATATTATCTAGGTTTTGCTTGTGTTCTAAATCATACTCTTTTTCTATACTTTCTAGAAGTTGTTGTAAGATTTCATATTTTCTTTCTAATTTTGAGCGCAAATCTTTTTCTTCATAATAGACTTTTTTAAATAATTCATTTGATTTTTCTAAATCACTCTTATTATCTTTTTTCAATGTAGTTTCTAATTTTAATTCTAGATCATTTATTATTTTCTTATGATTATTTAATAAATTTTCCATCTTGTTAACAAACTCATTATTTTTTAAATTATAACTTCCTAATAATTGATTTAAACATTGTGTGGCTTTTTTAACTATATTCTTGTCTAAATTAAAATAATTTTTAAGTACACTTTCTGTCAATAATTTAATGGAAGTACCATTAATATTCATTTCTTCTAACTTATTAATGTTAAGATCAATCTCCTGATATTTAAACCACGAATAAATATCTTCGGTTGTCCATTTTTCCAAATCATTTACATCAATATTATTTTTTTTTTCTAATGTATGCGGAAGTTTTCCTAATATAATCCCCCTATTATTATATATTAAAGAGAATTTATTTGTATCAGAAGTATAAGGTATTATAAATAGTTGATTGCCATTAAAATTCCATATTATTATATTTTCTACAATATTTAAGAATTCGGTTGTCTTTTTTTGACATTCTAATTTTTCATCTATTTCATTTATTTCTTGTTCTATATCTGCAATATCATCTTCCCACCCCAATTCAAGATCATTCTTAATCATAAAAACATATTTTACAAGAGATTTTCGGTTTTCAGATAAAATTTTGTAATCTATTTCTTCGGTAAAATCAATTTTAAGACCTAATTTAATCAATAATTCTTTATTTGCTAATTCAAACTTATTTCCAGCTAAATAATTATAATTAAACTCTTCTTCGTCATATGAAAAACAATTTTTAGTAAACCACCACCCATTTGGATAAACTATATCTCTACCAGAAGGGTTCATTGATCCTGGATCAAAACTATCTTTGTAATTCATTTGAGAAAAATCAAAATCCTCTATAAAACATTGTTTAGATATTCTATAAGAGACTAGTAATTTATTTATTAATTTGTCATTTGTGATTGAAGATTCTTTAATTTTGGTTTCATCTAAACAAGGGATCCACTCAGCAGTTAAATTTACATATTCTAAATCAAGTAAATCTGTATTCAAAAGGTACTTAAAATTATCAGTGATTTTACAATCTTCTGGATCTTTTATATATTTTTTCCAAATATTAAGTTCTCCATTATTCAAACCTAAATACCAATAGTTACTACAATAATGAAGTGTAAACCGAGGTTCATAGATACATTCAAATGCTACTTGATTATTAATTAGTTTATTTTGATACCAAAAATCACTTATAAGATATGTTTCATCTCCATCTTTGATTGATACTCTAAAGGTTATACCAGGCTTAAGATCATTCATATTTTTATGTATTTTTTTAATAAACTTTAACAATCAATTTTTTATTTTTAATTATTTAGAATGTTATATTATATGATACAATTTAAAAAAATTAATATTAAAATTAATCACATCAGAACTAAGTTTAATTTTACCCAAATATTAAATCATTTCTTTTTAGAGTATGATACTGACTGGAAAAATAGAAGAGTCACTGGTAGAATAATAAAATTATTGTCTTTAAAATCTGCTCAAGATATAGAAAACGCTATAATTTTACATGTGGGAAAAAATGAATTCATTCTTCCCAAATTTGAAAGAGATATCTTAAAAAAATATATTATAAAAAGTTTAGATAATATCGATGTAGAAACCTTAAAAGTTTTAGATCTATTACTCATAAATGTAATAGTAAGTAAAAGAAATAAAAAAACACAAAAAAAAAAAAGAAAAAGAAATTTAAAGAAAAAAATATATTAAAAAATTGATTTAATAAAATCACATTATATACAATAAATGTCATTGACAGAAAACGGATTAGCAGAAGCAGAAGCAGAAGAAGTTAAAAGATACCTCAGTTTCGAGGATATGGACATTAATATGTCCTTACTTAGAGGTATATATACTCTAGGATTTGAAAAACCATCTATGATTCAGCAAAAAGGGATCGTTCCGGCTCTAAAAGGAAAAGATGTTATATTACATTCACAATCTGGAACTGGTAAAACAGCAACATTCTCTATTGCTGTTTTAAACGGTATTAATTTTGATAAGTCTGACCCTCATACAGTTCAGGCTCTTGTCTTATCTCCTACGAGAGATTTGGCCCAACAAACACATAAAGTTATCAACAATTTGGGATCATATATGAATATAAATTGTCATTGTTGTATAGGAGGCAAGTCTACAAGAGATGATTTTGACGCTTTAAGAAACTCTCCACATATAGTTGCGGGAACACCAGGTAGAATTATAGCTAATATGAAAAATAAAAGTTTGTTAACGCGTAAAATAAAAGTTGTTGTTATTGATGAATGTGATGTCATGTTAACCGAAGGCTTTAAGGAAGATATGTATTTCATATTTACAATGCTACCAAAAAATGCTCAAGTTATTATAGTTTCAGCTACATTTCCTGTACAAGTTTTAGAAATTTCAAAAAAATTTATGAATAATCCAACTAAAATATTAATTCCACAAGAAGAAATAACTTTGGAGGGAATAAAACAATTCTATATTCCTTGTTCGAATGATTTTATCAAAGAAGATGTTTTAAAAGATCTATTTGAAATGTTAACATTAGCTCAAACAGTAATATTTACAAATAGTAAAATACGGGCTATAGGATTATGCGAAGCCATGAATAAAGATGATCATTCAGCAACTTGTATACATTCCGATATGCCTCAAAAAGAAAGAGAAGAAATATTAAGAGGCTTTGTGAAGGGAGAGAGTCGGGTACTTATCGCGACTGATATTATAGCAAGAGGTATAGATGTACAGCAAATTTCTTTAGTGGTTAATTATGATCTTCCTGGATCTAAGGAAAATTATATTCATCGTATTGGACGAGGGGGTCGTTTTGGTAGAAAATCTGTTGCTATAAATTTAGTTTCTGATAGAGATATGTATAAATTACAAGAACTTGAACAATTTTATTCAACTGCGATTGAACCTATGCCTCAGGATATTGCTAATTATTTTTAATATAGATTTAAAACTATGTCATAATTTATAAATTATGAATTTTAAATGTTTATTTTGTAATAAAACATTTTCAAGTGAATTAAAATTAAATAAACACTATACCAAAAAGAACCCTTGTATAGGTGATACTAAAAGTTGGATAGAAAACAAGAATAAAATATTAGAAAAAATATCACAGCCTATTTTTTCTTTTAATCAAGAACAATTAGATTTCATTAATAGTCCATTAATAGATTGTAAACTTATAGGTATACCAGGAGGAGGAAAAACAAGATGTATTATAGAGAAAATTCACACTCATCTGAAAAAAAATGATTATAATAGTAAAAATGATTATTTGATTCTATCATTTAGTAAGAGAGCAAGATTTGATTTTATCCAAAAAGGAAAGATACATAAAAGTTATTTTACAAGAAATAATGTTAGAACTCTTCATTCTTTATCTCAAATAATAATATCTAAATTTCAAAAAAATAAAACATCTTGTTTAGATACTATTATAATCGCTGCTCTTAATATTATTAAAAAGACAAACGCCGAGAATCTAAAAGAATTAGAATTATTTTCTTCTTTAAAAACTATTTTTTTAGATGAATCACAGGATATATCAGGAAGCCAATTCGAACTAATAATGCTTTTAAAAGAAAAATTAAATTGTAATTTAGTTATGGTAGGAGATCCTAATCAAAATATTTACCAATTCCAAGGAGGATCGGATAAATATTTATTGAATTACCCGGGTAAAACATTTTTATTGAAAAAAAATTACAGATCAACAAAAAATATTATAGATTTTACTAATAGTATATCTCCTAATAGTTTAAATCAAATGGAATATTCTTATGTTGAAGTAAATCATAAAATTAACATAATTATTGATAATATTAATAATATAAAAAATAATATTTTAAAAGAAATAAAAGAATCAGAATACGATTTAAGTGAAATTGCAATTATAGGACCAGTAAGGAAAAGCAAGCCAATATCAAATATGTATTTGAATATAGGACTAACTTATATTGTAAATTTTTTAGAAGAAAATAATATAGACTATGTTAAATACTTTAAAGATTCAGAAGATAACATATTTGATAATGAACTAAAAAAGAAAGATAATCATGTAAATATATTAACTATTCATGGATCCAAGGGATTAGAATTTAAACATGTAATTTTAGTAAATTTTCATTTTCATACTTTTGGAATAAATGTTTCTATAGAAGAATATAATAAATTTAAATATTTATGGTATGTAGCAACAAGTAGAGCTATGTTCAAATTATCAATCTATTCTTTAGGAAATAAACCAATATGGCCTTTACTAAAAAATGTATCAACGAATACATATAATTGTAATAAACAACCAATATTCAATAAATTAATGTTTATAGAAAGAAAATCTAATTTAAATCACAGCGTGACAGGAATACTTAAAAAAACTAATCCAGAAAATTTATATCGTTTGGAATCATTGCTTAATCATACAATACAAAAAGAATTTTTATACAAAGTACCATATAATAGTATATTAGATTATGAGGAATATAGTGCCTTATACGGCTTATTTATAGAGAAAATTTTTGAATATTATTATTCAAAAAAAAAATATGTTAAAGAGAAAAATATTTTTTATATCTTTAAGAAGCAAATTTTTAATAGTATTTTAGTAGAGAAAAAACGAATATCAGATGTAATAAAGATTATACGTAAATTAAATTACAATCTTACTCAAGAATTTACTTTAGATATGTTTCACAAATACAAAAATATGTTTTCAAATAAAGAAATTTCTATTTACAACTACATAGAATCTAGAGTTATCAATAAACATACTACTTTCTCTTTCATATTTGAAAATGAAGTTATTATTAGAGATGAAAAAACTATAATTAAAATATGCGATGATATGATTAAAAATTATGATGGTAATTACATAATAAATATATTTTATCTTGTACTCTACAAATATCAAATAGAAACTGAGTCAGGATTTTTATGGAAGAAAGATTTCACTAAAAATATTAATTCTTTAAAAGTGTATATTAATAAAATAGAATCTTATGTAGAAACGATAGATTCAAGTATGGAATTTGGAGTTATGACACAACATCCGAATATACCTATAATTGGTATCATAGATATACTAGAAGATAAAGAAAAAATATTAGATATAAAATTTACCAATACTTTAGATTTAAAGCATATAATTCAAGTTTTACTTTATTATAATAATATTTTTCCTGATTGGAGTAAAAAAAAGGAACTATATATTTTAAATCTAAAACAAGGAATAAAATATAAAATTAATATTAGTCCAATTTTAACAAATTACACTATATTGAAAGAATTATGTTCAATAACAAACGACAAGTTAAGAAATTTGTTATTCATTTATGATTTAGAAACAGATGGTTTAGATACAGAATCTTGTAATATAATTGAGAGGTATTTTTTAGAATATAATTTAAATTTTATACTTTCAAATGGTGTAATAAATATAAATAAAAGTGTATCTCCTTTTATATCAGAACTAACTGGCATAACTAATAGTATGATTGATGAAGGAGATAGTTTTGATATTTTTAAAAATGAAATAAATGAATTATTAAGTATGAGTATTGAACCTAGATTTATGGCTCATAACGGACGTATGTTCGATCATAGAATTATGATTAGATATAAATTATTTACTAATATTAAAAAACAAAATTTACTTGATAGTAGATATATAATACGTATGTTAATGGACTCAAAAGATAATAATTTAACTAGTATATTTAAATCTATTAGTAAAAAAAAATGTAATTTAAATAATTTCCACAGAGCAGATTTTGATGTGTTGGTATTAAGAACTATTCTAAAAACTCTTATGTTTGGATTACACTAATACCATAATCTAGTTAACATTTGAGTTAGTCTATTATAGCTATTTCTAATGAATGTAATAATATTGCTAAAATCTATTTTTTCAAAATCTTTAAAATCTTCAGATGTTATAGGACTTCCCATTTTTTTAAGTTTAATAAACAAAGCAAATAAATCAATTTTTTTCTTTTGTTTATTCAAAGATTTCTACATTATCTGAGGTTTTCTTCCCTACAATATCTTGAGTCTCCTGATCATAAAGATCTCCACTTGATTTGTCTAGAAGATAAGTTGTTCCGTTGTGTTCGTACTTTTCTACACGAACTACTTCCTCTTCGGGTTCAGGAGTGGGCTCTTTACTTGGAGTACTTACCTTCTTAGGAGAAGAGCCGTCCTTGGGCTTATTTTTTGACCCTTTAGGGCGGCCTCGTCCTCTCTTTGGTTCTGGCGGAGAGTCGGGAACTACAGAGTTATTTGACCCAGTCTTCCAATTGTACATATCTACATCATACTTTTCTTTAAGTACACTGGCCTGATCAAGGAATGGCTTCTTTTCCTCATCTGGAAGACTATCATTCCATACCTGTCCGGCGCGTTTTGTGACTTCTGTCACTCTTGCCTTTCCTTCTAGTGGACCTTGACCCGCCGCATGTCTTTCTGAATTAATCTGTACTGTAATATTTTCTCTGTTGGAGTTAAGATATAGAAAGTATCCCGACTGAGGTCTTTTAGGCTTATTACTCATACACCTTGTAGGAGGAGTAAGGAGCTTTTCAAGATCTTCTTTACTAATATTTACTATATTTCCGTCGGAGTGGTTTTCCAACAGAGTTTTGAGCGTGTTGCTGAGAGCTGATGCTAGTGTTGCCATTTTGTATTATTCTAATAATAAGGAAAGAATGATAATTCAATTTTTTTTGTTAAAATTATTAGACAACGTTCCTAATAACAAAACTTGTTAATTTACATATAGACCATACAGATCCTACAACAAAACCATAATTAATATCTAAATTTTCTTTTTTCCAAAAGAACTTATTAGATACTGACTGTTTCATTAGATTAAATAAACTACTTGGAACAAATGAGGTATTACCATTAGAATCGGGTCTTAACCAAACATTCCCCATTTTTTCTCCGAATTGTACATAACAGCTATAAACAATTGTACCAGTACCTAAAAAAAATAAATCTTCAATACACATATAAGTATTTATAATAAAATTATATTTCTAATAAAACTTATATTTAAATACCTAATATTCATAAAAAATAACTGTAAAATTAATCTATCGTAATAATGATTTAGCATTTCTCATTGATAACTTATATTTTTGAGGAGGAAAATCATTATTAGGTAATACTTTAGATATTATTTCTTTTTTTCTTTCTTGTACATCTATAATACGTTCATCTATTGTACCTAACTTATTAAACATAATAAGCTTCTTGACTTTAACATTGTTCTTCTGTCCTATTCGATGACATCTTGCTATTGCTTGGAATTCAAGAGAAGGATTCCAAGACGGACTTGTAAACCATACATTACTAAACATTTGAAGATTGAGACCCGTCCCTCCCGCGTTAATTTGAATAAGAAGGATCTGTACAACGTCTTTATTATTAGAATTGTCTATTTGACATTTTTCTATCAAAACTGTTCTTTGTTCAATACTTTTACTACCATCAATTATTCCTAGATTGATATGTTCATCTTTTAAACTTTTAGAAATATATTTCATTTCTTCCTTGTAAGTGTAGAAAACTATACATCTTTCTGTTTTTATATGCTTTATTAGTTTATCTAGTTTTGAATTTGTACCTGTCCATTTTGGATAATCTATATTCCATTTTTTCTGATACCCATTTATTACTAACTGAGGCATTATACATGCCTGCCTTAATCTTAAAATCATCTCTAAAATTTTTACCATATTAAAATCATCAAATTGTTTTAGAATTGATAATTCTTTTTTTATATCTCCCTTAACTTTTTTATAAAAATTTAGTTCTTTTTCTGAATTAAACATTACCTTATGAATCTCTATTTCTAAATTGGGAATTTTCAAGTTTTGATTATACAACAATACTTCTTTTTTAGTTCTTCTAATTAAAACTTTAGAAACTATTTTATCTAAATTTTTACTATTAATATCATTACTCACTCTCAGAAAATTACAGAGGGAAATAAAATCTTTAATAGAGTTATGTACTGGGGTTCCGGTGATCCCCCATCTAATATTTGATTTTAATTTATTAACGTATTTAAACATTTTAGATTTTTTGTTTCTAATTATATGACACTCTTCCAGAATAACTCTATCCCAATTTATGTTTAAGAGAGGATTATCTATTTCAGAAAAACAATTGCTACAGATACATTCACTTTCGCACTCCGGGCAAAAACGATGACCACATTTATTTTTTACTATTGATATGGACTCTCCGCAAGTATTGCAACAACTTTGAACACTTCTATTTATAACCAGCCCATAGGTAGATAATACTATAGTTGGTTTTGAAACCTTTTCCAATGATTCCTCCGTTATTCTATTTAAACCGTGATGTACGAGTACATTAAAATAATCTCCACTAAATTTTTTTATTTCACTTTCCCATTGGTTAATCAACGATTTAGGCATTAAAATCAATGTTCTATCTAAACTATTTGATATTAATAAACATATTATCTGAATAGTTTTTCCTAATCCCATTTCATCGCACAATAAACCGCCTTTTTGAGTCTTTTCTTTTTTTTTTAGCCACTGAACACCAATTTCTTGGTAAGGGTAAAGAAAATGCTTGTTTTTTGCTAATATTGTTTTATAGTTTTTTTTAATAATAAGTCTAGTCATTCCTAGAATTGCCGTCCTTAATCTCATTTTTCATTTTTCAAATTTATATCTCAAAACATTTAGGAATGATTATATTTGGTTCTAAAGAGAACTTAATAAAAAAATTGATTATTTATGTTGTCTTAATTTAAAACAAATAGATGTTTGTAAAATACTAAATTATGATCATTTTACAACTACATCCTTATCTTGAAATGTGTTTCAAAATAGAAGTGATTATAGAGTGTATTATGGGGGTGTCCTTAATATTGTATTACCTTCTTTCGTTCATATATAAACTTTTAAACAAGAGAAAAAAAACTCCAATGATTATGAAAACTAAAATTGTATCATATAATATGGATCTTGTCAAACCGTGTAAACCGTTTGATTCTAAAACTCTGCCTGTATTACCAATAGAAATGTGGATGAAAATCTTTGATTATAAATATAAAATAGAAAATCAACCCGAGAATCCTATATTATATAATCTTAGATGGCAAGCGGGTTGGAGACCAGCCAATTGGTCTTACACCGCTCAAATTGGGGGAGACTGGATAAAGAATAAAAATACTTAATTTGTGATTTTTTCTAAAGAATTTACTATTACAGATGTTAATTTTATTTTTGGTAGGTATTCAAAAGCATTTGTAATTTTTTTAACATGTGGTATAATTTCATTAAGTTTATTTTTATTTTCGTCAGACATAGGAATTATTTTTTTTAGACTTGAAATAACAAAATCTGATTGAGTACTCGTTTTTTCTCCTGTATAACACCAATTTACGAAATGTTCGCAGTTATTTGTTACGGGACAATAATCATCAAAATTAGTATCAAGTTTACTGAAAGCTCTATTTAGTATTTTTTTTCTTGCGTATTTAGTAATATAACCGTTGACTTTAAAGCAATGTTGCTTTGTGTTCATAAATTCATCAAATGTTGCTATTACTATTTTAGCTGTTTTCATATCATTTTCATAATCATTTAAATTTTTGGAGTCATCACTACCACCTGAAAAATGAATAACATTATTATTTCCAATATAAATACCATGATGTGTTAATAAGGACTGTTTAAATAGAGCTCCATATCTAAAAATATGATCTCCTGGTTTTATATCTTCTAAAAGAATTAAATTGTAGGGTAGGTGGGGTATATTCATTCCTATCATATTTAATAGTATAATGTTAGTCAACATTTACTATTATAGAATGATCAATTTAAATTCAATTTTATATATTCAATTATATAGATATTTATATTATATGATTTAGACTATGACTTCTTTTTATCGGATATACAATTTCATATCTTGTTTGTTGTTTTTCAAAATTATATACTAAATCAAAAGCGTCAGAATAAGATATATCCCATCTTCTAGATACATTATAGATACGAATAATATCATTATAGTTAAACACATATTTACATTTTATTTTATAAATTTTATTAAAAAATAGATATTTTTTATATTTTTTACAGTACATATAATAAATCTAATTATAATTATTTATTTATTTTAGTTTATATAGATTTAAAAATATATTAGATAGTAATAATGAAATATATCTCTTCAAATTCTCTAGAGCTTATGAAAAGTAATACATACAACAATAATAATCCTTTCCCCCATATAGTTATTGATAATTTTTTCAAAACAGAATTTATAGATAATATCGTAAAGTCTGTCAATGATTTAAAATTAAGAAAAGCAACTCATAAATTTTTAGGAAAAAGTTTATACGAATTTAACAAAATAACTTGGGATATTTCTAAATGTGATGCATTATTAAAAGATGTATTTAATGAATTAGATTCTAAAATATTTATAAAAATTCTTGAGGATATGACTAATGTAAATAACATAGTGTACACAAAAGAAGGTGGTGCCAAAGGTTCTGGAATTCATAAAACACTAAAAAATGGATATTTAGGAATTCATACTGATTTTAATACATTTAAAGATAGTAAATTAGGAAAACTTGATAGAAGAATTAATATTTTAGTCTACTTAAATCCCAATTGGAAGGAAGAATATTTAGGACACTTAAAATTATTAGAACATGGTAATAAAAACAATTTTCAAAAAATACTACCAATATTAAATAGATGTGTAATATTTAATACTACTAAAAAATCATGGCACGGTCATGATGAACCACTAAATTGTCCTGGTGATATTATGAGGAGTTCTATTGCTAACTATTATTATACAAAAAATAAGGAAAAGGGTAGGGATTACGAAGGAGAAAAAGAGCACAGTACAAGATGGTGGATTAATTGTCATAAAGATCTAAAAGGAAATTAAATGCATGTATATATACTATGAAATCTAATAATTCTAATTTCTTACATGAAGATATAGAGGCACGTAAAGGTAAAAAAAATTTTATGCCTTTAGAATTGGTGTAACATTATTTTCATCTCTTAAGTTAATAAATGATTCTAATTTGTTCCGATGTTTAAATAAGATTCGTGAAAAATAAACTTATATAGAAAGGAAGATTTCCTATGACACTACAAAATATTAATGTAAATACTAAAAACGAATAGGCTGATAGTTTAATATCACAATATCCAATTATTGTTAATAAATACTTAAATTTTTTTTGTATTGAAGATGAACAATTGGATTTTCTAAAATTATAGAAAAATGTTATAGATATCTAATAAACAAAGAGGATAGTCCGTTATATATTTAGATAGTAATAATTTGTATTTTTATGATATACTCTGAATGGAATGGACAAAATTGTATTTTTTCATTTGAAGATTATAATAAAGAATATTAGAGATAGAGCTTATGAATGATTTTGTTATCTAAATATATACCGATATCAAGAAAGAAATGATCAAATTAAATTGGGTTTAATTAAAAATATGTTTTATATAACTAATTCTAGTCAAAAAGGATGATTTATTATAAAAATTATTTGCTATAGAACATTTCTCCGCTTTTGTAGCAAAGATAAATGTATAATATGAAAATTTTTCTTTAAATTGTAATTTTTTTCTGCCAAGATACATCAAAAATCCAATTGTCCAAATAGTTATAATCAAATAAGTTAAATATTTATCTAAATTTGGATATTTTTTAATAATATAAATAATAATTTTATCTGGTATAGGTCTATTAACATTTCTTTTATTAATTTTTGTTAAGTATTTTTTTTTTCCTTCCTTAAATACTATTAAGATAAATGTTAATGTCAATCCAATAAATCCAAGAGTAGGGTCTGTTTTGATTGTCATAAGAAATAATAAATATCCTAAAAAACTTATAAATAATAGAGTATCTACTCTTGCGTTATAATTATTTAATGTCTGGGTAAAAAAAACAAACCCAATAACCAGAAAATGTCGGGTATGTAAATTATGATTTATTGCTCTTCTTAAATAACAAGGAAGTAAATTTCCTATCAGATCATTCGCAAACACAATATAGATAAGTGCCGTTATAACTAATATTTTATCATAGATTAGATTAGATATATGTAATTTTTCGGGATATATTTTTTCTTCAATTCTTTCAAGACGTTTCTCTAAATTTGATTTTTTAATGCTTTTTTCGAAATCTAAATTATAATTATTTTTATACATTTATTAATAACTAATATAAATTTTTTAAGGCTGTATTTAATACTAGTAAAATATTTACTTATAATATGAATAAGTTGTCTAAAAAAAATAGCGTTTCAAAAAAAAAAATAAAAAAAAAAAAACGAAAAAAATAGAAACAAAAAAGATAAAATTATATAATGAATTAGTAAATTACCATTATAGATATATATTTCCTAATAATGCTAATAGAAACTCTGCGGGATTTAAATTTTTTTCATACATATATGATAACCTTGCTAAAAATGAAGAATTGTTTGATATTTACAACCAATTTTACTGCGCTGTAAGTGGTTCAATCGTTTCTCCTGAAAGAAATAATAATTATAGTATAATCAAAGTACGTGATAAAAATAATGGGTGTATAGTTGGAAAATATTTTAGATGTTGTGAACCGTGTGATTGCGATATAATGAAATACACGCAGGTAGTTAAAGTTAAAATAGAAATTCCAAAAAAATCTGGAAACTATTATGAAAAATATTTAATAACTATAGGAGATCCATGTTTTACCAAAGATAGATTTCCTAGTGATTTGGATAAGAATATTTTTAGTTGTCAAAATAAATTATTAAAATATGGATACAGGGTAGGACCGGATAATAAATTAACTAAAGGCTCTGGTAGACTTGTAGTTGGAGTACTATATCCCATTAACAGTTATAAAGAATTAGAATTAAATAAATCAATTAAGTATTGTAGCACAGGTACTAAAAGATTTTTTTCCCATCCTAAAGATTTAAAGTATGGTATGGGAGATATTTTTGTTAAATTAGCACTAATGAATAATTCAAGAATATATTCACATAATTTAAAAGATTTGTGTGAACGTCAATGATTTATTTGTTTATAAAGGGAGAAGAGACAATGTTTGATGGCGATATTATGAAAGTCTGTTATGATCTGTCTGAATCTAAATACGATGATTAAATAATGTTTTTATAAATTTTTATACTAGCAGTTAGGATTATTAATAAATTGTATATTGAACCTTTTGTGGAATGATTTTCGTCCTATAGTATACGATAAAATAATAGGGAGTTTATGGAAGTGAAGATAAAAGAAAAAAGTTGTTATTAAATTAAATTTGTATAAAAA
>Ga0206130_10002288_pt1 | contig 26732 bp, 21 predicted proteins | sample Helgoland_Spring_9_FD_148637 | JGI IMG/M metagenome (GOLD analysis project Ga0206130, IMG submission 148637) | Pelagic subsurface seawater microbial communities from Kabeltonne, Helgoland, North Sea - Helgoland_Spring_Bloom_20160512_1 | ecosystem: Environmental > Aquatic > Marine > Epipelagic ...
CTACCCAGCCCACCGCACCAAAGATAATAGTCACTGCCAATACTGTCCATACATAGGCATTCTGAAGATCTGCCCATAACAAGGTGCTGAAAATAATCGCCACTAAAATAAGTGCGCCACCCATTGTTGGCGTACCCGACTTGCTAAGATGCGATTCGGGGCCGTCGTCACGAATTGACTGACCAATCTGATGATAATTGAGGCGACGAATCATATAGGGACCACACGTCAGACAGATCGCCAGCGCGGTTAAAACACCTAAAATGCCCCGAATAGTGAGGTAGTTAAATACTTGGAAAGCACCAATATATTGCGATAGAAAATCAGCAAGTAACAGCAGCATTATTTTTCTCTCTTATTATTATTTTTAAGCGCTTCTACTACTCTTTCCATATGAGCACTACGTGACCCTTTCACCAAGATCACCGATGAATGCAGACTTTCATCAAGAACATCGAGTAGCTGTTGTACATCATCAAATGGCAGGCAGGCAGCGCCAAAACTTTCAGATACAAGTGATGCAAACTCACCGACCACTAATAATTCTTCTATGCCCTTATGCCTAGCGTAGTTTGCAACATCTCGATGGCTCTTTTCAGCCAAGCCACCGAGCTCCGCCATTGTGCCCAAAATCAGGCAGCGACGGCCCGAAAAACCACTCAATACATCGATAGCGGCCATCACTGAACCTGGACTAGCATTATAGGTATCATCGATCACTGTTCGATTAGAATCAGCAGACGCTTTTAACCGACCGTCAACCGGCCTGACACTTTCCAGACCTTTTTTTACATCATCGACAGTCGCGCCAGCAGTCATAGCCGCCGCTGCCGCCGCAACCGCATTCAATACATTATGCTCACCCAACAAGGCTAGCTTGATAGTAATAGTTTGTTGCGCAAGGTGCAGTTCAAACACTGTCGAAGCATTTGTTTGAATATGAATATTGCTGGCATAATAATTGGCAGACGTATCATACTTACTGAACGTAACAACCGAGGCTTTACCCGCCTGTTGTAACCATTGCTGAAAAAAGGGTTCATCCTGATTTATTATTGCGACACCACCTTCTGGAAGATTTTCAAAAATTTCTCCCTTGGTTTTGGCAACAGCCTCGATACTACCGAACCCCTCAATGTGCACGGCCATTGCATTGGTCAGCACAGCGATGGTGGGCTCTGCGAACTGCGTTAAATAGGCGATATCACCGATGTGACTCGCTCCCATTTCTACAACCGCAAATTGATGAGAAGGATCGATCGCCAGCAGAGTTAGTGGCACACCTATCTCATTATTAAAATTAGCCTCAGTAGCAAGAACTTCGCCTCTTTCGCAAAGAATACGGGCGACCATCTCTTTTGTGGTGGTTTTCCCGGCGCTGCCGGTCAACGCAACAACTGGACCACTAAACTTTCGCCTATTCAGTCGTGCAATCTGACCCAAGGCAAAACGTGTATCATCAACTTTCACAGAAGGAATAGCAGCGGTCACAGCTTCATTGGTGATAGCGGCGACAGCACCTGCTATACCTGCATCAGATACAAATTGATTGCCATCATAATGATCACCCGCCAAGGCAACGAAGAGATCACCGGGGCTGACCGACCGAGTGTCCGTACACACATTGGAAAAAGACGCCTCCCCGAACAGCTGCCCGCCAGTTTCCCGAGCAATATCAGACAGCAGAAGTGCAGATATCATCGGACATCACCTCCGGCTGCATTAGCTCTAGCCGCCAAAGCCAATCTCGCTTGCGTGATATCGCTGAAGGGAACCCTGAGATCACCAATCAACTGATGATCTTCGTGGCCTTTGCCTGCGATCAGCACGCAATCACCGGGCAACGCATTGGCGATAGCAAACTGAATAGCAAGACCGCGATCTTCTTCGACCATAGAGGGCCTATCAACACCCCCAAGAATTTCATCAATAATTTCGGCGGCCGATTCATTTCGAGGGTTATCACTAGTAACCACAACATGATCAGCATGACGCTGCACCAGCGCACCCATGAGAGGGCGTTTCCCATGATCGCGATTACCACCACAACCGAACACACACCATAGCTTCCCATCGGCATGCTGACGCATAGCCAGCAGCGCTTTTTCCAGCCCATCAGGGGTATGCGCATAGTCGACAACAACCGTGATGTCGGCGCTGGATACGATCCGCTCCATTCGGCCAGGCACTGTCATCAACTTCGGAATCACATTAGCAATAGAAGAAAGGGCGAAACCCTGTAAACCAAAGCAGCAGATAACCGCAACAAGATTACTTAAATTAAACTCACCCAGTAATGGACTGTTGATCTCGACACTGCCCCAGTCAGAATGGAGCCGTGCATTAACACCACTTGGGTGAAACCGGACATTGTCTACCCACACATCGGCGGAATGATTTGTCCGTGCATCGGGTTCAACACCATACCGAATGACATCGGTCGTGACCGGCATCTCATCAACCAAAGCGCAACCAAAATGATCATCTATATTGATCACCGCGCACTTCAATCCAGGCTGCCGAAACAACCGCGCCTTGGTCTCGCCATAAGCCAGCATCGAACCGTGGTAATCTAGGTGATCTCGACTGAGATTAGTAAAGAGCGCTAACTCAAATTGCACATCCGCAACTCGGCCCTGCTCAAGACCGTGAGACGACACTTCCATTGCCGCCACAGCTAACTCATGGTCTCTCCACTCCGCCAGAATTTTCTGAATAGAAATCGCATCGGGCGTTGTGTTTAGACCCTCATTTAGCTGTCCATCAATACCAGCACCCAATGTTCCAATCACCCCGCAGGACCGACCAAGAAGATTAGCTATCTGCATATAAAGCTGGGTACAGCTAGTCTTACCATTAGTACCAGTAACACCGACTATGGACAATTCATGCGACGGGTTGTTATAAAATCGACCAGCTATTTCGCTGAGTTTCAGGTTCAAATTTTCAACAGCAATGATAGGCACATTGGGGTAGTTAAGTTTGTCGGCCGAGGAACCAGCGCGCTCAACCAGCACGGCCGCCGCACCGTTAGCAACTGCTTGAGCAATATAGTCACGGCCGTCTACCGCATGACCGGCAACAGCTAAAAACAAATTACCCGCCGCAATCTTGCGACTATCAGACTGAATGCCAGATAGCTCAATAGCGGCATAACGCTGATCTTCAATCGCTGTTAAATCGCCGAGTATCACGCTGTTTTTTTGCTCATTTATCGCCATCATTAAGCCGACTCTCGCCCCTCTACTAATGACTGACTTTTTTTACTCTTCAGAGATTGCCTATTGCCCGATTTCACCAGATTATTAGCCGGCAACATTTTGTCGGGCGCAACATTAAGAATTCTCAAAGCGTCAGTAACGACCCTCGCGAACACCGGCGCTGCAGCTTCGCCGCCATGATATTTATCCAGATTAGGCTCATCAATCATGACAACCGTCACAATTCGCGGATTGGATGCCGGCGCAACACCTGCGAAAACGGCCATATAACGGTCATCCGCGTAACCACCCACACCCGCCTTGTGAACCGTCCCCGTTTTTCCTGCAACAGAATAAGCAACCACTTGTGCGCGCGTCGCCGTGCCGCCATCTTCCGTTACTGTTTTCAGCATCGTGAGCAACTGATCCGCGATGACCGGATCAATGACCTGCTGACCATCGACGGCCTCAACCTGACGCACCAATGTAGCGGGCCGCAAAACACCATCACTGGCAAAAACAGAATAGGCCTGAGCTAACTGCAGCGGTGTCACCGCAAGCCCATAACCGAAGGCAAAATTTACTCGCTCAATCAAGCGCCAATTAGGCCGACCCGGCAGCATTCCGGCACTCTCGCCAGGAAAACCACTACCGGAACTAATACCGAGGCCAAATCGACTAAAAACCTCCCAAACCGACTGCTCATCAAGATCCAGTGCCAACTTGCTAATACCTACCTGACTGGACTTTGTGAGAATTTTGGTGACATCAATCGCGCCGTAATTTATCGGATCCGGCAATGTTTTTTTACCGACGCGGATATAACCAGGACTTGTATCGATAATGGTTGACGGTCGATATCGGCCCGTTTCTAGCGCGGCGACAACGGTTAAAGGCTTAACGGTTGAACCGGGCTCAAAGACATCAGTCATTGCTCGATTACGCATGGTGTTCGGCTTTAAGGCACGTCTATTATTGGGGTTAAATGACGGCTGATTAACCATTGCCAACACTTCTCCAGTAGCGCTGTCCAACATAACAACCGAACCTGATTTGGCACCAACCCGGCGCATGGCACCTTTTAATTCTCTATACGCCAAATGCTGTAAACGCATATCAATACTTAATACCAAGTCTTTCCCTGAGCGTGCGATAGTCTGCTGATCAATATCCCGGAATACATTCCCATTGCGATCCTTCAATACCCGCTTACTTCCCGGCACTCCCCTCAGCCATTCGTTAAAGGCTAACTCCATGCCCTCCTGACCCTTATCATCAATATTGGTAAAACCTACTAAGTGGGCTGCAACTTCTCCGGCCGGGTAATACCGCTTGTATTCACGCTGAGCATTCACGCCTTTTATTTCAAGCGCCAAAATTTCGTCAGCCTGCCTAGGTGACAAATGTCTGCGCAAGTAGACAAAACCTCTGTGGGAATTCTTGATAATCTTAGCGCTAAGGTCAGCGTGGCTCATACCGATAACGTCGGCTAACTCACCCCAGCGGTCCTGCTCTTTTGATAAATGTCGAGGATTAATCCAGATAGAGGCTACCGGCGTGCTAACTGCAAGCGGCTCGCCATTGCGATCCGAAATAACACCGCGATAAGCGGGAATAGGCTCGGTCCGAACCGTACGCGCATCCCCCTGATCTTGAAGGAAGTCGTGACCGCGCTCGGTATCAAACACCTGCAACACCAATAACTGCCAGATCAGCAGAGACAGCAGCGTGACCAGCATCACAACTACTAGTGAAAAACGCCACGCCGGCACTACCTGTCGGGTCACCTTAATCATTGTCTTACCACGATGATCGATTCAGGGTTTGGCACAACCATATGCAATTCAGATTTTGCCAAACGCTCTATACGGGAGTGTGACGCCCATGTGCTTTGCTCTAAAAGCAAGCGACCCCACTCTTCTTCTAAGCGAGACTTTTCTCTGTTGTGTTGCAGTAAATCACCAAACAATTGACGCGACTGATGGGAGCTAAAAATGACTCCCAATGCTGTCGCCACCACCAACATAAGAATAAGCAACATCACAGCGAAAGACCGAGCCCGACCAAAATTCAGCCAGCTGTCCAACACTAATCCACTGTTATCATTTTTGCTCATAGCGGCTTTGAGTCATTATTTTTTTTGACTACATTTGACATTGGTGCATAACACCAATCCATTAAAATATTGTTCACTAAGCAATTTTTTCCGCGACTCGCATAATCGCGCTTCTAGACCGACTGTTACCGTCGATTTCTTCAGCACTCGCCTTGACCGCCTTACCCACTTGCCTCAGTCGACGGTTTAACTGATCCACGGTTACTGGTAGATTTGCTGGCAACTGATCTCCGCGAACATGATGACGAATAAACCGCTTTACCATGCGATCTTCTAAGGAGTGAAAACTGATTACCACCAATCGGCCGCCAATATTTAGCACATCCAAAGCCTGATCCAAGAACTGCCGCAAATCACCGAGTTCATTGTTGATATAAATTCTAATCGCTTGGAATGCTTTGGTGGCAGGATGTTTACCTCGCTCCCAAGCTGGGTGTGCTTCGGCAACCACTTTGGCCAGATGCAGCGTTGTCTCAATAGGAGACGCCACCCGCTCCTTGATAATGGCCCGAGCCATTCGCTTAGCAAAACGCTCCTCGCCAAACTCCTTTAACACCCTTGCAATCTCAGATTCCGTTGCGGTTGCCACCCACTCTGCGGCACTCATCCCGGCATCAGTATTCATACGCATATCTAACGGACCATCACGTAAGAAACTGAAACCACGCTGAGACTGGTCGAGCTGAGGGGAAGACACCCCCAAATCAAGCAAGACACCGTCAATACCCTGAGGCCATCGCAAGCGGATTAGTTCCAGCGTCCCGGCGAACGACCCATGTACAATTTCAAAACGCTCATCAATCACAGCCAGCTCATTCCCCGTGGCAATAGCCTGCGGATCTTTATCTATGCCCAACAGATGACCCATCGCATCCAATTTTGTCAGAATGCGTCGACTGTGCCCGCCACGGCCAAATGTTCCATCAACATAGACGCCAGCCGGGCGGGTCATCAATGCATCGACGGCCTCTTCAAGTAATACTGTCTCGTGGGGGTTCGTCAATTAATGCACCCATCTCAAAGGCATAAGGCCAATACTTCTGCCGGAGTGGCCTCGCCATCGTCATCGTTACCCCGGAGATAGTTGAGCCACTCGTCCTCGCTCCAAAGCTCCAACTTCTTACCCTGTCCAACCATCATCAGTTTTTTTTCTAGCCCCGCATACTCGCGCAACGTTGGCGGTAGTAAAATACGACCGTGACTTTCGTCAATTTCCATATTGGTTGCGTAACCCAATAGCACACGCTGCATTTTCGCTGCTTTGCGATTAATGTTGGGAAGACTTTCTATTTGCGGCAGAAGCAGTTGCCATTGCTGCTCAGGATAGATGAGCAGGCACCGCTCTTCAGTATGTGCCGTGACGACTATTCGCCCATCACATTCAGACAGCAACGCATCCCGAACTTTCGCCGGTATCGCCAGACGCCCCTTGGCGTCCATATTGATTGCATTGCTTCCCAGATGCATGGTTTCCCACGACCCCCACTTCAAAAATCCAATTAATGGGAATAAAACCCACTATATGGCAGAAATTAACACTTTTTTGCACTGCTGCAACTATAGAGAGAAGGAATTGATAGATCAAGAAGAAATCAGTAAATAAGCGCCAATTTTCGGCAAATGGCAGCGATCATGCAGGTATCGTCGGGTAAGTGTCAGTCTTTACAAAAATCAACCCAATGAAAAACAAGGTAATAGAAATGAAAGTTAATGTGCTACTTTAACTTAAATGTCTTTTTCTTATGAGGGAATTAAAAATAAATACAAAACGGTTATATAGTAACCAGAAAGATCACTATTTGATCAATTTTGTGACTGGCTATTTACAGAGGATTGCGACGGCGACTTACCTTCATCATCCTTTCTCGACCAAGCAATCGCCGCCATCTAAAATAAGCACCCGGACTCCTGTGAAATTGAGTCAGTTGCCTAGCCTAATCGACCAATCCCAATCTCACCTAATCATTGGTAGTGATTAAGCCTACTGGCACTGTTAGAATAGCGTGCTTCGACGATGACAGGTAAATACTAACAATTATGTTAATTGAACAGTACTGCAATATGGCGAACGGTAACGTCACGTTTACTCGCCAGCAGGCAAGCGATTTTGCCAAGAAAGTTTCAGATGACTTCAATCCACTGCACAACACGGATGCAAAGCGCTTCTGCGTGCCTGGAGACTTGCTGTTTTCGATGGTGCTGGCGAACTATGGCACCAGCACCCATATGAAATTTAATTTTTCTGGCATGGTGACTGAGGACGTATGCTTGAGCCTACCAAACCCGTCACCCCTGCTAGTCCTCAACGGTGACAACGGTAAGGAATATTTAACCATTGAGCGCTCCGGAGAAACATCAACTAACAGTCAACTGATCGATAATCTGACTCGCAGTTATGTGACATTTTCGGGCCACACGTTCCCACATATTCTGATGCCACTGCTCGAACAACAACAGGTAATGATCAACCCTGCTCGCCCAATGGTAATGTATCAGAGTATGCTTATTGACCTCAATCGACTGGATTTAGTCGACGTTGAACTCACTCTTGATCCAGAGAAAACATCAATATCGGTTAGCGGTAAACGAGGACATGTTTGCCTTGCATTTCATCTCATATCCGACGATCAGATAATTGGTCGCGGTGAGAAGCATATGGTGGTTAGCGGACTGAAGCCTTACGAAAAATCCGTCGTTGATCAAATCATTGATGATTATAGTCAATGGAAATCCGCGTCTAACGCCTAACCAATCTAATCAGCGATACGATGGAAAATTATACACCCCCTACATTGTTTAAAAATCCCCATGTTCAATCGATCATGGCGAGTGCCGGGCCTCGAAAACTGATTATGCGACGTCGTGCGAAAAAATTAACAGACAGCGCAACAACTCATATTCTTGACTGCGGAAATGGTATCCGACTGCAGGGTGAATATTCACAGCATGCTGATAACAACAAGGGACTCGTTATATTGATTCATGGGTGGCTTGGAGGTAATGACTCAATGTACCTATTGTCCTCTGCCAATGCGCTCTTCCTCGATGGATTTAATGTTTTTAGACTCAACCTAAGAGATCACGGTGGCAGCGGACATTTGAACAGGGGCCTATTTAATTCAGCTAGACTGGATGAGGTTGTCAACGCAGTTCATCAAGTACAACAGTTATTCCCGCATCCCTATAACTACTTAGCCGGATTCTCCCTCGGTGGAAATTTTGTCCTTCGCGTAGCAAACAAAGCCCCAGCAAACAATATCGCACTAGATAAAGTTGTCTCTGTCTGCCCGGTCATCAATCCGGGCAAAACCAATGTAAATATTCAGCAAGGGCTGTTCATTTATCATGACTATTTTTATAAAAAGTGGAAGCGCTCACTACTGAAAAAACTGGATCATTTCCCAGAATATGATTATCGGGAAAAACTCAAGACGCTCAAGACACTCGATGAAATGACCCAGTATTTTGTCCATAATCACACAGATTTTGACAATATCGATGAGTATTTGAAAGGCTATAGTATCGACGGTGACTACTTGTCTGAACTGGCAGTACCTTGCCATATCATTAGTAGTATTGACGACCCTGTTATCGAAGCAAAAGACTTACGGCAGCTGTCTCAAAGCCCTCAATTAATCGTTGAACTGACCCGCTATGGCGGACATTGCGGCTACATAGACAGCTTCAAACTCACCAGTTGGATTGACAGACGGCTCAAGGAACTAATGTCGCCAGCTTGCAACAACAGCGCTCATTCCATCGTCACATAATGAGGGCACCTTTGATTGATAAACACCTCGATCGGAACGCGCTACCATCTCTGTTGCGACTGCTCTCTCTTCATTACCAGTCATGCTAGCCAAAGGGAGCCAGCAACAAGTCCCACCCAAAAAGTAACATTTATGTGATGACATCCTTTTCCAGATACAAGCCTGGCATTGCTAACATTTCCTCCGACAACAGTGCCAACAACGTGTGTTCAGGGCCATAAAGCCCCAGCTCAACTTGATCAAGTTGAAAATAGTCAACGGCATTACACAGCAGCCCCTTGAACAAATCATCCAAGCCATTATGACCGCGTAGATGAAGTTCAAATTGCTGATAACGCCGCATGGTATGTTCATTTTCAAGCGCTTTTTGGTGTAAATCATTGACCTTAGAACTAAGGACATCAAGACGACAATCGCTTAATTCTGCGGATTTTCGATCCTATTGACCCGCATAACGGCCCACTGAAATCTCCTTTTGCAGTACCGATCAATTGCATCTAGACAATGTCTCTTCGCCATAGAAAATCTAAACTAGGGCACCGAGTAAATCTTGCAGAGACTGATGCTTGGCCTTAGGCCTCTGTAATAAATCTAGCAAGTGGCCCTGAGAGCCAAATCTACCGGCGTCATAAATATGTGTGTGCACTGACGATGATGACTCTACTCTAGCCATCTCATAACTGTCGCCGCCGGAATCACTCTCTCGAATTCTAAGCTGGTTGAGCTCCACTTCAGTAGCGAGAATTGGCACTTCAACTTCAGGCAGGGTAGCAGCACTATTACTGGCTGAAAGCGTCTGATTATGTTCAAACAATTCTGCGACGTCATCAGATAGTATTTGCGGAGTCGGTAAGTGTCCCAATAGCTCAACGGTCGGGGGTGAATTCGTCAATTCGATCCATGGCTTAACCCGATTAGCTATCTCATACATCAGACTATCACTTCTAGTCGGTGAAGATAACAATTGCTCGATTACCCCAATCACATCAACAGGGGACTCATGATAGCGATCAACATAAGCATTCACACTCTCTTGCAACAATTTTGAAATAAGTTCGGGCGCCGCATTTCCTTGCTCAATTAATAGCAAGGTTCGAGACCGCAACTCGGCAAGATAATCGCTATCTCTATTTTCAAAATTTTCCGCTTTTGATGCCCCATCAGGCCCACTGCGCCTATCCTGTAAATCAGTGCCTGAACGCCGATCTCGAAACTGTCGCTGCCAATAGCCGCTGAATGACTCTGTGTGCAGCACTGCTCGTGTGACCTGATCTAAATCGGCCGCCAGTCGGGTAAAACTTCGGCAAGATGGATCGGTATCAGTAAACATTGTTACCGGATTCTGCAATTCAACCGCAACTCGCATACTCTCATCCCGCCGCAAGTAGCCGAGATAATCGCTTTGCACGCTGATATATTTATCAACCGCCGCACGAAATCGGTTAAACACTTCTTTAGCCTGGCTGATGCTGCTGCACATATTCACAACCACGTGAAACTTCAACTGACTGCGTCGACGCTTTAACAATTTGATCAATGAAAAAGCGTCTGTCAACGAGGTGGGCTCTGGAGTGATAACGACAAGAGCATGGTGGGCAGCACTAATGAAATCCAAAGTCGTCTCGGCAATACCTGCAGCCGTATCGATCAACAGGAAATCGAAATCCCCTTCTATCCGCGACAATTCGCGAGTTAACCGTAATTGTTGCCGGGGATGAAGACTCACACACTCGCTGATACCATTGGCGCCGGGAATTATTTTCAACCCATGAGGACCATCCAGCATCACTTCTTCTATTGATTTGGCGCCGTAAAGTACATGTTCAAGGCTGAATTCGGGAGTCAGCCCAAGAAGAATATTAGCATTAGCTAAGCCAGTATCAGCATCAAGCAGGCACACTTTAGCACCCGTCTTCGCCAGCGAGATTCCGATATTAACCGCGATGCTTGACTTGCCTACCCCGCCTTTACCGCTACTGATAGCTATGACTCGAGGCAAAACCATCTCGCTGTTCTTATTTACATGCGCTGCTTGCACCTAATGTCGAGCCCTCGTCAATGTTAAAAATCGCCGCCAAAATCAGATCCCACAGCGACTACTTACTTACTCTCACGTTTATTTGCCGACAGTGGACACCAGAATAACAGCAATGGTCTGCGACCAAAATGGTGTAATTAGGGCAGATAATTTGCCAACAGACGCGCCCGCCCCTCAGTTTAGCAAAAATTCAGAATAACCAGTGCAATTTTTAATGCATTATTTACATATTTAAACAGTCCGTATGCTAGTAGGGCAGTGGTCAGCGCCTCTAGCGTTGTCTATACTTGACCAATTGTTCGATTAACCTGCCATTGCGTAAGATCAAGATTACAGGTTCGGGAACCCGAAGTACATGCACCCGGCTCTCGAGACTCATGAGCGTCATAGCAGCCGAATTCAGGCCATATTAATCATTAAGAACCACCGAAGGTAGTGAAAGTGGCAACAAAAATAGCAAGCGATCAACTCCCCAGTCTTCCACAAGTCCTTGTGCGTATTCTTGACGCCATACGCAATGACAATACCGATTACCGCAGCATCGCTGAAATCATTCGCCAGGATAGCGGAGTTGCTACCAAACTGATCTCGGTTGCCAACTCCAGCTTCTACGGTCGCCCGAAAAGCTGCCAAAGTATCGAACGCGCGCTGCTTTTTCTAGGCACAGATATCGTCAAAACTATTGCTATCACGACGTCAATCAAACAATTTTTCGGCCATTTCGATCAACAGCATAGACAGTTTCAGCAACAATTTTGGCGACGCTCGCTCATATCTGCCAACTTTGCTCAAGTTTTAGCAACTTTAACCAACTATCCATCTCCCGACGAGGCCTATTTGTCGGGATTACTTGTGGATACTGGCCAACTCATTTCGCTAACCAACAGTGACAGAAGCTACCTGGAAATGCTCGATGATGTGAAAAATGATCGACAGCTTCTCGCGGCTGAAGAGCAGACATTCGGCAGGACTCATTGCCAAGTAGGCGCTGATTTGGTGGATAGCTGGAATATCTCGAGTTTTATGGGTGACGCTGTTCGCTATCACCATGAACCGGCTAATTTGGTACTTGATACCCACCATCTGGTTAAAATAGTGAACCTAGCTAGCACCCTCAGTGCTGACGGTGAGCTCGATGATGAGGCATTTGCGGCTGCATATACATTATTTGGACTCAATGAGTCCCTCACCCGAGAACTACGCAGCAAAATCGATGATGATGTTAATGCTATCGCCCACAGTTTACATATCAATATAGACCATGATGAAACCAATAATGAACACGACCACAACGCGCACTATAAACTTGGGCAACATCTGAGCGAATTAGGTGAATTAGCAGAAGTCAGCCAAATGCTGTCCCAGACAGAATCTCATGAGGGCGTTCAGCAAGCAGCTCGACGAGCATTATTTTTAACGCTAGGCATCGCCAACTCCGTCCTCTTCCTAGCGGATGATGCAGAAACACAATTAAACGCTAGGCCAACTGCCCAACTGCTCGATGACGACAGCGTGCCTCCATTAACGTTTGAACTCCCGCTTAAACCCGGGCGCAGCCTGATCAGCGATGCGTCACTTGATGGCGAGGAGAAGACTACAGTAACCACCAACCGCTCGATCAGTGTTATCGACCGGCAAGTGCTCCGTTATTGCCAATCCGATATTCTCGTATGCTGGCCATTACATCATTCAGCCGGCAACATTACTAAAAAGGTCGGTGTGTTGGTTTTTGCCTGTGATGAAACTCAACTGGCGCAGCTAGCAACAAAGTCCAACTTGACTAAAAATTTATGCTCGGAAATAGCTAAAGCGGTTACCATAAATTACCAGCGATTGGACGAAATTGTCGTTCAAGAGCCCACCACTGAGCATTATCTGCACCAAATAAACGAAGTCATTCATGAAGCCAGTAACCCACTGAGTATCATTAGAAATTACCTTGAAATATTACGGATAAAACTGGGTGAAGAACACAGCGCTAACGAGAGCCTTGGACTTATAAAAGAGGAAATTGATCGTGTCGGTACTATACTTCTCAGACTTAAAGATACTGACGAAGACTCAACAAGCCAGGATCGCGTGAACGTTAATCATGTCATTAAATCTACTGCTGTTATTTTCCAAAACTCTATTTGCGCAACTCAGCAAATCGAATTACTGCTGGACCTAGATGAAGATCTGCCTGAAACACCTGGAAACCCCGAACACCTGAAGCAAATCTTTACCAACTTACTGAAAAACGCAACTGAGGCACTATCAGAGGGCGACAGGATTAAAATCACTAGCGAAGCATCAGTCAGTATCGGTGGCAAAAGCTATGTGGCAGTATATGTTGAAGACAATGGGCCGGGGATCATTGACGATGTCAAGAATAAATTATTCAGCCCCCTTGATTCAACGAAGGGAAAAAATCATTCCGGACTTGGATTGAGTATTGTTAAGAAAATTCTCGATGAAATGAATGGAACTATTCTCTGCCGAAGCACGATTGGCAAAGGTACGGAGTTCCAGATTTTATTACCGAAACAATGATTATGGGCGAATCTGATATCACTATAAAGGCCGACCTAAGCGAGGCTCGTATTCTTCTGGCGGATGATGATTCGCGGATGCTTGACAGTCTCAGCGGCTTACTAAAACTTTACGATTTTCAAGTAGAAACCGCTTTAGGCGGACAAAATGCCATCAATAAACTGGCGACAAATCAATACGACTTAATCCTACTCGACCTGAAAATGCCTGATGTTTCAGGGCACGATGTTATGAGTTTTATGTCAAGTAATAACATCACCACTTTGACCATTGTTGTCAGTGGTGAGACTTCAATGGACGATGTCAGTAGAGCGCTGCGTCATGGAGCATATGACTATCTTAAAAAACCGTATGTTCCAGAGCAGCTGACAGCAACGGTAAAAAACGCGGTCCGGAAAAAACTGCTGGAAAAATCTAATCAGGTGATGCAAACGAAGCTCAATCAATCTGAGCGACTGCATAGATTTATCGTCAATAATTCTCCTGATATCATTATGATTCTTGATAAAAATGGGCTGTTCAGTTTTTTTAATTCTAAGATAGAGTCCTTGCTAAATTTTGGTAAAGTTGACCTGGTCGGAAAACATATTTCCAGCATTGTAGAAGACGAAGATCTCGAAAAAGCTAACTACTTTTTTGAATATGCCTTATCGGGAAAGGCAGGCATACAGTCAATGGAGCTTGCGTTAAAATCTAACAATCCCGGACACGGAAAACGGCATTTTGAATTGTCATTATGTCCGATCGAAGACCATGGCAAGACGAGCGTTAACGGCAATCGGCGCTATCGTATTTATGCTACCGCCCGAGATATTACTGAACGACTCGAAGCAGAAGCTTTTATCAATTTTCAAGCCTATCACGACTTGTTGACCCGATTACCAAACCGAGCTTTGTTTAAGGACCGTTTGAGTTTGGCGATAGAGCAAGCGCAGCGCCGTAACAGTCAACTCGCGGTTATGTTCATAGACTTAGACCGGTTCAAAATCATCAATGACTCCCTGGGGCACTCGGTGGGCGATCGGCTTTTGCAAGCTGTGGCTGAGCGCTTACAGAGCTGCATCCGCAAAGGCGATACGCTCTCACGGTTTGGCGGCGACGAATTTACTCTTTTGCTTCCTGATGTAAAGGATAGCAGTGCGGCTATTCATATAGCCGAAAAGATTCTGTCCAGTCTGGAGCAGCCGTTCGATCTCATTGATCATCAGGTACATGTTGGCGCCAGCATTGGTATTGCACTGAGTACAGACGCGAATGAAAGCATGGACGCACTGATTAAAAATGCTGATATCGCCATGTACCGTGTCAAGAAAACGCGTAAAGATGGTTATCAGTTATTCACTAACGAAATGCATACAGCTTCTACTGAACGACTGATGCTTGAGCAAGACATGCGCAGAGCGATTGATAGTGATGAATTTGAAATTTGCTACCAACCTCAGGTCAACGCCCATAACTTACAGATTTGTGGTGTAGAGGCTCTCATTCGCTGGAATCATCCAACACTGGGCCGCCTGTCACCCGCCGACTTTATTCCCGTTGCGGAGGACTGCCGGCTTATTATAGAAATTGACAAGATGACTCTCCGTAAAGCGTGTCGTGAAATTCGGCAGTATCATCAAAAAAGCATGCCTGGTTTAAGGTTGGCGGTTAATTTATCACCACTGATGATCGAAAAGGCACATTTTGTAGAGGATATACTTAAGACTCTGGAGGAAGAGCAATACCCACCCGAGCTACTCGAACTAGAAATCACTGAGAACATATTAATGAACGATCGCCAGGACGTCATTAAAAAACTGTTAATACTCGCCAGCAAAGGCATTCAGCTGTCTATCGACGATTTTGGCACCGGTTACTCTTCCCTAAGCTATCTTCAGACCTTACCGGTTAACACCTTAAAAATTGACCGCAGCTTCATCAGTGAAATAAGAAACGTTGACGATGACATCAGTATCGTCAACGCCATTGTCTCAATGGCCAAAGGCCTCAAAATGTCTCTCATTGCGGAAGGCGTTGAAACTAAGGAGCAGCTCGATTATTTAAGCGATCTCGGCTGCCACGTTGTCCAAGGATTCCTGTTTGGACAGGCTACTCAAATGAAAAACGTCGAGCAGCAATTTCATCAAAACATCACCTTATTAAACGATATGTCAAGCTCATAAAAACGCTATTTCTGCGAATTGCACCGACAAAATCGATGGAACTGGTCAGATTTTTTATGGTCTATATCGATGGGATGCGTGACCCATTTCGACTCACTAAATGGCACGACTATTGACCCTTTGGCCATCATTTTCATTACCTAACTGACTCACCAGTGGAGCACGCGATGAAATCTCTCAACCTAATTCCCAGTGTTTTAGTTATCCTGACCCTGACAGCTTGCGCCCATCAAGTCCCTGAGCGAGGAACGCTCAATGACCAGGGCTTAACGACTTACAGCCACCGCGCATTTGAAGAGCTTGCGATCCAGCAACCTATTGATTTCAGCCAATACAAAAAGATTAAATTTGATCCCGTGACCGTTGCCTATGACGACGCAAATCGAAGCGATGTTCTCAATCGAGGCGTCGACGCCTTTCAATTTGACGACCGCGAACTGGCCGTATTCAATCGGCAGTTTTTAAAAGGATTTAGCACCGCATGGCAAAAGCAATTTGGCTGGGAAGTAACCGACGCAGTGGGCAGCGATGTCATTTTGGTAAAAGCGGCCATTGTCGATTTATACCTCTACGGTTCCATAAAAAACAATAAGCCTCTACCCGGCACTACAATCACTGATGAAAGCAGCAAGATGGTCATAGAAGTTACCTTACTAGACAGCCAGAGCGGCAAGGTGTTACTCAACAGTCGCGGTAAGAAAACGACCGGGTGGCGTGGACAAATGACTAGAACTAGCAGTGTGTCATACTGGAATGATGCCTATCAGGCCTTTCTACAATGGGCTAGTCTGCTCGGCAACCAGATCGTGTACGCAGCTAAATGATCCCTTAAATTTCGTTATTGAGGTGTGGGGATTTTCGCAAAATTATCATCACATGCCAGTGGCTTAATGGTGTTGCTTTGGACTAATCGGGCCACGTTTTAACGCCGTCATGTTCGGAGCAACTACCGCAGGACTGGGCCCATCGGCACCTACCTCGGACACCGCAACAACCTCTGTCAATTGATGCTGCCGCCTAGATATCCACTGACTTTCAAGTCCCAGCGGGATGAAAATCAACAAATCGTAGCAGCTAGTGAGTAGCCGTCCCGCATGTATAAACAGTGATGCCGCAAGTCGAAAGAGCAATGCACTAACCTGCATCAGAATCTGCAATACGCTTCCTATCACTGGCCGCACCGTATGCAACAAGTACTCTAGCGGAATGATAACCAGCGTCAAAACCAATGGCATCACCACACCGATAGCCACCAACAACCCGGTCGAAACACCCGATGCCGGCGCAGACGTGGCGACTATCGGAGAGCTAAGCAGGGCTAAAACTTCTATCGCAGCGAGTGCTAATAGCAAACTACCCCCCGTCAATATCATTGCCTGACGACCACGGCGCGTCATGGCTGAGACCAAGGGGAAAAGGTGCGTAATGCGCAACCCCTCCGACACCATTGTTGCTGCAATGAGTGTTGTGGCGATGTGTAATCCAACCACGACTTCGGCAAATGAGACACCGCCAACGATTGCCGGAGACGGCATCAAAGATAGCGCAGGCTGCGTCAACAGTTGCCAGTTAATCGCGGCGGCACCCACACCCACAAGAACAAAACACAAAGAGGACACAAACCGAATTAACATTGATGACATGACGCCCTGACCGGACCCAGCTGTCAGCATTTCAAATTGACTCATATGCTGATCAACCTGACGTAAACGCAGACGTAATACCTCTATATTATTGTCAATGTGATGCAGCATTTTGCTCAGCTTACGCCAGTGAGGCCGCAGCCGTGTTAGCACTTTATGACGCGAAGACACCGTCCAGCGATGCTCTCTGAGTGCATCTCGATGATGGTTTTGCACCGTCCGATGCATATCTTCAAGAATCTTGCCTACCATCTCAGTATTGCGTTCATCGTTTTGTAATCTCGCAATGGCATCAACCGCCGAAACCCACTCTGGGGAAACTTCAGGAACTTTTGCACTGTCAATATAATCTTCGTCGATGACAACTAACTGGCGATTAATCGATGCCGACAGCTTCTGATAATTAGCAAGATCACGCTCTACCAACTTCTCAATCCGCATAAAACGGCGTTCGAGCTGACGCTCCATTAATGCCTCAACCAGCGTTTTGGTCAATTCGTGATTGCGCAGACGGATACGTTGCGCCGACCGCAAACAAGCCCGAGACAATAGCCGTGACTGACTATGAAAAAGTCTGGCACTGCGTATTATCAAATCGTGAACATGCGATCTGATGAGATACAACAGTACTAGCGACAAGGGTAACCCTATCGTTAACAGCAGTATTGGGTAATCTAAGACCATTATGCCCTCTTTTTCTGAGTCGAAATTGCGTTCATCAAACACCAGCCTCTGTTGTACCACGACACGCCGACGACACCAATAAAATATAACGGTGATGATCCACATTTTTCTAATCCGCTGTTAATGACTCCGAACTGATTAACGTATCGGCTCAAAAAATCGACCCAGAATGTGAAATATTTCCAACAATGGATAAAAAAACCGAAAAAACTGGCAATTGGTCAAAATAACAACTAAATAAGGAGTAGAAAATAATAATCGACACTGGCTTTATAACCGCCGGGTGTCAACAATCTTAGTAAAGGTTGCAGTTAACGAATGAGCATTAACCCAGCGGACTTAGCAACCCATATCATAAAACCCACTCTTGACTATCTGGGTGTTCAGTCAGGAGCAGCAGAGAAGCTACTGTTGGGAACCGTTGCTCAAGCATCGAATTTTGATCTATTCAGCGAACAACATCATGGCATTGGTATTTTTCAGATTACATCGAAGGGACATCGACAAGCCTGGGATAACTATCTAGCGTTTAGACCCGATCTGGCTAGCAAAGTACGCGGCCTCGCAAGTCAGCATCGTTTCCTAAGAGAACCTGATCAAGAACTTAAGACCAATCTCGCTTACAGCACGGCCATTGCCTGGATCATCTATCTACAATCTGATCTGCAACTACCTGAAGTAGACGATGTTGACGGTCTCAGTCAGTTCTGGTCAGCGCATTTTTGCCATCGTGAACAACGCCAGGCTGAAGATTTTGCTCGCTGGATCAGCGAACACGTCGCGGCCTAAGCTGCGACAGTGTCAGGCACCCTGTAAAACGCTCTCCACGCTCATACCCATGTCCCGCATACGAGCCAGCTTATATCTGAGCGAACGCGGACTGATGCCCAATTTTTCTGCTGCGTTCTTGCGCGACCCTCCTTCAACTCTGAGGATATCGGCGATAATTTCAAACTCTCGGCGCTGTAAATCCAAACCTAACAGGCTGCCTGTCTCCTGTTCACTATCAGCGGGCCCAGCTATTTCTTTCGATGGCAAGGACAATATGGCATCTGCCGAACTCGTGCTATCGGTACTAAAGGGATCCAGTCGTAGGTGAAAATCAGAAACCACATTACCGGGCTGCATAATAAGTGCCCGCTGCATCACGTTGTCCAATTCTCTGACATTACCCGGCCACAAATGCACTTTTAACGCGGCTATTGCAGTGCTATCCAGGTCTACCGGGGTACGCCCCATCTTGCTGATATGAAGCTGCAAAATTTTTTTCGCTAACGGCACAATATCCTGTGGCCGCTCGCGTAATGGCTGCCACTGCAGAGGAAATACGCTCACACGATAATATAAATCTTCGCGAAAACGGCCGGCCTTTACCTCCTCGGCGAGCTGACGGTTGGTTGTTGCAATAATCCGAACATCCAAATCAATCACTTTGCGCCCTCCCAAACGTTCAACCTCCCGCTCTTGAATGACCCGCAAAATTTTCGCCTGCAGACCGACATCCATTTCAGAAATCTCGTCAAGCAGTAATGTGCCGCCGTTAGCCTGTTCGAATTTTCCAGGCGCGCTGTTATAAGCACCAGTGAAGGCACCTTTCTCATGCCCAAACAACATGCCCTCTAGCATATTTTCAGGAATAGCCGCACAGTTAATCGCGACAAAGGGCTGCTTAGTACGGTTTGATTGCTGATGAATATATCGGGCTAACACCTCCTTACCAGTCCCCGACTCGCCGCAAATCAGTACTGTCGAATCAGTTTCCGCGACGCGCCTGGCCAGTTGCAAAAGTTGCATACTGACAGGATCAACAGCCACCGGCTGATCATTTTCACCGGCATTCGCTGAAGTCACATAGCGACTAATGGTCTCTACCAACAATTGAGGTTTGAAGGGTTTGACCAAATAATCCACGGCGCCATTTCGAATGGCTTCCACTGACGCACTAATGCTGGCGTAAGCGGTAACCAACAATACCGGTAATTGTGGGTATAAGGTACGTATCTCTTTCAGCAGTCCAAGCCCGTCCATTGCCCCCATATTGATGTCCGACACCACCATATCGAGGGCATAATTTGGCATAATTTTTAATGCGGCTTCTGCACAGTCGGCCTGAACAACTTCACAACCAGCAATCTCCAACGTATCGACCAGTGCCTCACGCAAATCAAGGTCGTCTTCAACAACTAGTACGGTCGCCGCTAGTTTGATCGGGGCAGTACTCATAAGCTTCGACTCCCTGGTGCAACTGGCACGGTGGCCGCTGATGCTGCTGAAATGAGCACAGGTAACGTTAAAATAGCAACCGTGCCAGCGCCTGACTCCGAGCGTATGTCGAACTCCCCCTGGTGAGCTTGAGTGACCGCTCTTACCACGGCTAAACCGAGGCCTGTACCTTGCGGCTTAGTGGTAAAAAACGGCTCCTGCAAACCTTTCAATACCTTGTTATCAAACCCGGGGCCGTTATCAACGATCATCAGTTGTAACTGAGAATCACCGATAATTGAGGCAGTGATAGCTATCTCCACACCGGATGGACGTGATTGAATCGCATTAGTAACCAGGTTCATCAATGCACCCACCATGGTCTCTCGGTTACATTGAATCGTTGTGGCTGCACAGGCGTTGTTAATTGTGTATGTCGCTTGACTGCTACTGACCGATACCTCCATTGCCGCCTCCAAGGCAGAAAACAGTTCCTCAACAGTAATGGTATCGGTTTGCTTAACGTCACCTTTCACAAACAACAGCATATCTTTAACTTGCTGGTCTAGGTGATTGAGTCGAGACAGCACCTTGTCAGAGAAACGCTGGCTTTGTTCCGGGGTCAAATCAGAGTCACATAGATGACCCGCATACAGCATTGCTGCCGACAGCGGTGTGCGAATCTGATGTGCCAGTGATGACATCATACGTCCCATTTCAGACAGACGCCGATGACGGTCAAGGCGGTGCTGCAGTTCTCGTGTTTCAGTAAGATCGGTCAGCAAAATTAGTTGACCGGATTCACCGTTCATTGACCGCGTGACCATGCTGATCCGACGTCCATCCTTTAACGAAATCTCATGACCATCGTCCACTTGTGGCGCAAAGGAACGTTTGATCACCGAGCGCCAAATCTCACCGAGTAACGGCTCACCCAAGAAGTCTTCAGCGGCGGGATTACACTGGCTAACACGGCCGCGACTGTCTAGTACCACCACACCCGCCGGCATAATATTGAGTAAATTTTCAAGCCGATTGGTGACCTGCTCCTTCTCTTTTAACTCATGCAGACGTTGTTCAGCAACGACATGCAGTTCGTTATTCAGCGAGCCCACCTGCTCTTCCATATCGTGATAAGTTTCTGCCAGCTGGGCTGACATACTGTTGAAGACCTCGAAGGCGGTCATTAACTCTTCACGATCGAGAATAAGCCTAGCTTTATCCGACAGCAAAGGGTCCGAACCACTCAATAGCTCTTGAGCAGAATTAGACACCGGTGTCGAAGAATCACTGTTTTCCAATACAGGATTGGGCATAGGGCTCTCTCTCAAATGTTAAGTCATATTATTGACTCGCGAAATGCAATCAAGAGAGATATTGCAAGCACCGTGCCGATTTATTTATTTTTTTTAAATCAGCAGCTTATGACTTTACTGAACGATAAAAGTCAATGAATTGGCATATGAGAGGACCTGCCGCTACTTGCGATGCAGATCATATTTGCGCATTTTTTCAACCAGTGTGGTACGCCGGATTTTTAATTTTTCAGCGGCGCGAGCAACAATACCGACACTATCGTCCAGCGCCTGCTGTATCAGCTTGCGCTCCAAGTTAGTTAAATATTCCTTTAAATCTATGCCATTGACCGGCAGCAAGGCTGTATCATCCATATTAGCAATGATTGGCATACCCTCGCAGCTGGCGGACTCCGGGATAATTAAGTCTTCATCAGCCTCTTCAACGTGCCGGAATTTTTTTGGTAATTCCTGTACTCCCGCCACGCCATAAGGCTGAAGAATGGCCATCCGTTCAACCAAATTGGCCAATTCCCTGACATTACCGGCCCACTCGTGCCGACAAAGCGACATAATCGCCGCCGAATTAAACCGGATAGAGCCGCGCTTCTCGTTTTCCATCCGCGTTATCAATTCATTCAACAACAGCGGGATATCTTCGACACGCTCCCTCAGGGCCGGCATTTCGATCGGGAACACATTGAGCCGGTAATATAAGTCTTCCCTGAAACTGCCGTCTCGTATCATGTCATCCAAGTCGCGATGCGTTGCGGTGACAATACGTACATCTGTCTGAATGGTTTTGTTGCCACCCACTCGCTCATAGCTCCGTTCCTGCAACACCCGCAGTATTTTTACCTGCATATCCAAGGGCATATCGCCAATTTCATCAAGAAACAGGGTGCCGCCCTGTGCCATCTCGAAGCGCCCAGCACGACTGGTTATCGCCCCGGTAAAAGCACCTTTTTCATGCCCAAACAGCTCACTTTCCAGCAATTCGCGGGGAATTGCTCCGCAGTTTACCGGCACAAAGGGCATATCACGACGACTAGAATTGTAGTGCAGCGTCCTAGCAACCACCTCTTTGCCGGTCCCTGATTCACCGGTAATTAAGACAGTAATATCTTTGTCGGCAACCTGCGATATCATCTCACGTACTTTTTGTAGCTCTCGGCTGGTGCCTACTAAGCTGCGAAATAACTGCACATCACGCTGGCGCACGCGTCCAGCTTTAATATCGTATTGTTCACGATAAACCTGAGCGCGATGTATCGAGTCCATAAATTTATTGTAACTCGGCGGAAACTCCAACTGTGCGATGACTTTGTGCTGTAAATCAGCATCGGTAACGGCATCGAGATAATGATCACCAATAAGAATGATGGGGCAGGAAGGATCCCACTCCTGCGCTTCCAGCAACCGAGACTCTAGGCTCCAGCCGTCGCACTGCCCAAATACCAACGTTTTAATCTGCCGGGTATTTTCCCGCGAGCCGGCAGTAGCGATCAATTCAGACCATTCGCCGGAGGAAAAAGTCATCGGGTTTTCACCCAAAAAATGCAAAATGACCCCCGCGTCATGCCGACGCTGGTTATTGTCATCAATAACAAGAGTGTTATTTTCTTCCCACATTGCCGTTCGACCCCATTAACCGATCATTGCCCGTCGTAACCACTACCAGCCAATCGTTTTCTGCCATCTAAGCGGGCAAGATTCAACGAGTATGTTGACGTATTATCAATGACCAGTCAAATATATGACACACTACACCGGACAACATGAAGAAAAGTGTAGATATATTGACGAAAGGCCGCTGAAAGCACAGAGAACCTGTATTCAACCGAAGGGAGGTGGACTAGCATGCTGTTAGGCAGCTTCTTGGACAATACTGTCCCGACCTAACTTGAGGGTTTTCATCAATCCCACAACCTCATCGATAATGCCTTCATCATTGTGAAGATTCGCTTCCAGCAAACGACGTTGCATATAACAATGCGAGTCATCAAGATTGGCACCATTGCCCTGCCAATATCTCTATTTAGGCAGTCATCCAAACCGCTTAGAATGGTTATCTCCTTTCCAATAGCCTTACCCTTATCGGCAATCACATTGCGCCGCATGGCGCCTTTGGCCTCAGCTAAGCGCTGCAGAACTCCTTCCATCAGCATTTGAATCAGGCAATGACAAAGTACGTAATTGGCCATCAACAGAACTAAGCTGCTGCTCGACACGATCATTCAAGTTATTGATCTTTAATAATAGGATTTCCACTTGCGTGATCACCACTTGACGTGCAGGTTACGACGTTGGGGCCTGTGCACTCGACTCAATCGCCGCAAAGAACTCGCTGAATGTCGCACTCAAGCCGCTAAAGTCGTCCGATAGCAAACCATTAACTTGCTCCATATGCCGGACCAAAGCCTCAAAAATGCTTCGACTACTGGTATCTAATTAAACTTGGATGAAAGAGAACTTGATCAACGACTCGGCTGATGTTATCAACAATATTACCAGCACCCTGATAGCTTCCACCTATCAGCTGCTCGGGGCAAGTGCTTACTTCTGCACGTTGCCGACTATAGCTTTCGACGTCGGCATTCGAAATGGTGTTTCCTGTTGACTGCAATAGCGTTTGGTTGGTTGTTAACGCACTGATACCTACATGTGATAAAAGCATGTTTTTTACCTACTCGACCGTTACCGACAGCTCTGAAAGCTGAGTCATATGGTTAATTGCAGTCCTAAAATTTTCGCTATTAGCGATCCTGAGCACTTTATCCGCATAGTCTGGGTCCGTGGTATATCCAGTTGCTGATAAGTTGCGAATATAAGCATCTGAGTTGTCGCTTTGAAGCGTTCCTTCATAGCGCGGGCTATTGGAGATGAAGTCAACATAATCATTGAAGCTGTGCTCTGCATTTCGATATGCTCTGAAAGCGGTAACTTCTTTAACCGCCAAGCCGTCCCTAACTTTCATCGTCGCTACCTTGATAGAGTCTCCTGACCAGCGCTTATCCGCCTTAATATTGAATAAATTCAAACTGCTTCTATCGCCCGACGCCGATATTTTTTTGCCCCAGCCAGTTTCAAGCGCTGCCTGAGCTAATAAAATATCCGGTTCAACGCCCAGTTTCTCTGCCGCATCTTTAGCCATCTCAAACAGATTTTCGGTAAATTCGGCAACACTGCCGTCAAATTTCATCGGTTGGCGCGTTGCGGCGACAGAACTAATTTTGCCGGCGGCATAGCTGGCAGCAACGGCATCGGGCACCGACCCAGTCTCGGTATTTCGAGTATTTAGATAAGATGAAACCGTTTTCTCAACAGGATGTGCGACTGTATTTTGGCTGGTACCAAAATGACTTTGCAGCTGTCGAATCATCGTCTCAGCAACCCCCATGCCCCGACCCTGTGAGAGAGACAAGGCCAGCTGGTCATCGAACATACCCTGGTACGTATCACCCTCATCGCTCGATAGAAAATTTCCCTCAGCAAAAACACTGTTGGCATCACGCATGCTTTTCATCATCATTCGAACCATCATCGATTCAAATTGCTGAGCGACCTTGCCCAACGCTTGATTTTTGTCTGTGCGACCCAGCTTAGTAATGCTCTGCAGATTTGATAAATCTGTATAAGAATCAATGTTTTGGGTTGGGCTAAATGTGCTAGAACTTATCACTGGACTTCTCTTGCTACTATTTTAATAAATGAAAACGATCTGTCGTAAATTTCTGCTTCTTCGGGCTATATGACAATCAATTCAGCCTGCAGTGCACCCGCCTGTTTAAGCGCTTCAAGAATCGCCACTAGGTCCCCGGGGGCCGCTCAAATTTGGTTAACGGCTCTCACGATTTCATCCAATGTTGTGCTCGCTTCAAAGACAAACATTCGGTTTGCTTCCTGTGTAACACTTACCTCAGTCTGGGGTAGGACGACGGTCTCTCCATCGCCAAAGGGATAAGGTTGACTTACTTCAGATGCATTCTTGATCGTTACGGTTAAGCTACCATGTGTCACAGCACCGGTTCGGACCACAACATTCTCGCCAACCACTATCGTGCCTGTGCGGGAATTGATAACAATTCGGGCGGTCTCTCTACTGGGCTCCACTTCAATATTTTCGAGCAATGACATATATGACACACGCTGATCAGGATCGATAGGTGCAGTCACATTAATGGACATTACATCCGCTGCTTTAGCTACATCAGGGCCCAACAATTCGTTAATACTTTCCGCCACTCGCCTAGCTGTAGTGAAATCTGATCGCTTCAAATTGGATGTTAGGCTTGTCCCCTGAGAGAAACTGTTCGAGATTTTTCGCTCGACAATGGGTCCATTAGGAATACGCCCAGCACTGGGAATATTAACCGTGACTTTTGAGCTGTCACTACCCTCTACACCAAAACCACCGACGACTAGCTCGCCTTGAGCAATAGCATAAACTTGTCCATCAGCGCCTTTAACTGACGACATCAGCAGGCTGCCTCCCCTGAGACTTTTTGAATTACCAATTGATGACACGGTTACATCAATCGGTTGACCTGGCTTCGAGAAAGGTGGAAGTACTGCATGAATGGTAACGGCCGACACATTCTTCAACTGAAATTTTTGACCATCAGAAAATGCAACGTCGAACTGTTTCATCATTGAGCGAAAAGACTGGGTTGTGAATGGTGTTTGTGTCGTCTGATCTCCGGTACCATCGAGACCAACAACTAGACCGTAGCCAATCAAAGGGTTGTCACGAACAACTGCTACAGAGGCTATATCTTTTAACCTAGCTGCGAAAACCGTTGACGACGTTATTGAAACGACGATAAGTAAGATGCACGCTGCATATTTTTTTCCCAACTTTTTTAACTGTTTCACTCGCATAATGTTCTCTGCTGACTTAAGTTTAGATATTGTTTCTGACACGTATAAAGACAATTTCCTTAAACTTTTTGGTCCCATAAAAATGGCCAATATTCACTATTGAAGAAGTGAGCACCCCAGCCCTATTTATTAGCATTTTCCAGACCACTGGCTCCACTATAAGTGATTCTTGCGTCAGCCAATCGCGTCGATAAAATGGTGTTGTC